>Ga0209727_1000643_pt1 | contig 36733 bp, 29 predicted proteins | sample RifGroC1_FD_183995 | JGI IMG/M metagenome (GOLD analysis project Ga0209727, IMG submission 183995) | Groundwater microbial communities from Rifle, Colorado, USA - Groundwater C1 (SPAdes) (version 2) | ecosystem: Environmental > Aquatic > Deep subsurface > Groundwater | place: Rifle, Colorado...
TATTTTCTATTATTATTAGATTTTTAATAATAGGATTTGGTTTATATTTTTTTAATGAAATTTTTATAAAACAGAGAAAAGAAAAAAAATTTTATAATTATTTTAAAGCATTCGTAGGATATGGAGCGGTTTTTACTTATGTTTTTTATTCATTACCTCGAATGGTTGGCGAATTTCAAGGTAATATGAATTTGGGATATTCTATTTTTAGTTTTATTTTGGTGTTATTTGTTTCTATATTTCCAGCATCTTTATATTTATTTCTTCGTTCTGGAAAGATTCGGATACTTATGGGAATATTTACTGAAAAAGAGATAGAATACGAAAAAAAAGTTAAAAAAGACAAGGTTTTAAAGAAAAAAGAACATGAAAAGATAAAAAGTGAACGAAATTTTATCGAAAATTTATGGTATGAATGGATTGATGTTATTATTCAAGCGATTGTAATAGCTTTAGTTATTCAACAGTTTTTATTTCAAATGTATCAAATCCCATCAGAGTCTATGGTTCCAACATTTTTAATTAAAGATAGGGTAATTGTAAATAAACTTATCTATGGTCCACATATTCCTTTAACAGAATGGAAATTCCCTTCTCCTTTCAAACCTAAAATTGGTGATATAGTTGTATTTAAAAATCCAGAAATGGACAATCCAAACTCAGAAATAAGATATAACAATGTTTTTGTTAGAATTTTTCATCCTTTTATATATATGCTAACTTTATCTATGGTTGATATTGATAAAAAAAGCAATGGCGATCCAAAAGAAAGATTTATAGTTAAAAGATTGGTTGCTAAAGAAGGCGAAAAAGTTTGTGTTTTAAACGATAAAGTTTATAAAAAAACAAAAGATAATGATTGGACTGAAATGTCAAAATTTGCAAACCAAAAAGAATATGGCTTTGCAGAATTATATTATGAAGAAAATCCAAAGATGCAAAGACAGCGAATTTGTAAAGAATTAAAAAAAGTATTATCTGATTGTGAAATTCTTATAGAAAACGCAGATGTTAAAGATATAGAAAAATCATTAATAACAGAAAAAGAAAATTTTATGAAAAAAGCCACAAATTTAAATAAAAATCTAAATGATGGACTTTCTAATTATCTAAAAGAAAACAAAACAAAAAATTATCAAATAATTGAAAATTTATCACAGATTATGCAAGCTTTATTTACTGTTAATGTCTCAAATTATGATAAATATAAAATAGAAGAAATTGAAAAAGAATTAAATAAACATCTAGAAAAATATCATTATTCTGTTTATAGTTTTATGGTAGAAGATTTATTGGACTATATAGAAAAATCAGAGTATAAAAAAGAATATTTTGAAAAACAAATAACAACAGAGATTAAAAATAATGATAAATTAGACCCATATTCTAAATATATGAAAAAAGTAAATGGTTTATATAAACTATATTTGTTAAAATTATTCTCTACTATAATTGATGGTTATGCTAATGGCGATGTAAAAAAATATTTTGATAATGAATCTAATCTAATAAATTCAAAAATTTATGATGATTTGCATAAATTTTATTTATTATCAGTGTATTTAAATGGAATAAAATATACTATGTTTGGTGATATATTCGTATTAAGAAATTTCCCTTCATATCCAATTGGTGAAAATAATTATCTAGGAAATGAAGAATTTTTTGTTATGGGTGATAATAGGTATAATTCATTGGACTCAAGATTTGGAGCGGAACAATATTTAAATAGTGATTTTGTTTTTATAGATGAGGATGATAAAACTGATTTTGGAACTAAAATACAGCAAGCATGGAAGCCTCACACTATAAAAATTAAACATATTCTTGGAAAAGCGTTTGCTATATATTTTCCACTTGATAGAATTGGTATTTTAAAATGAGGTTTTTATGGCAAGATATGATTATTATAAAAAGAAAGTAAATAAAAAGAAAATTGTAAAAGATATAATTTTGATTTATATAGTAGCTGTAATGTTTGTAATGCTATTTAATTCTTTAATTTTACAGGCTTATAGAATACCTTCTAACTCTATGGAGCCTGGCATAAAGGAACATACAAGAGTATTGGTTAATAAATTTTCTTATGGACCTAAGTATCCTTTTACTGAAATTAGAATATTCGACTCTACAAAAAATATAAAAAGAGGTGATGTAATTGTTTTTATGTCAGAAGAATACATAAATAGAAATAAATTTTTTAGATTTATTTCTGATTTTGTATATACAGTTACTTTTTCCTTAGTTGATTTGTTGAATTATACAAAACATTATGATTCTAATATTTATATAAAAAGAGTAATCGGGCTTCCTAATGATAAGATAAAATATCAATTAGTAAATGGCGAAGTAGTAGTTTTAATCAATGGAATTCCTGAAAAAAATCTGATACAAGTTGGTTATGAAATAATAGAAGAAACAGAAAAAAATTCAGCATTAATATCTTCTTTGATGATGCAAAATGAATATGTTGTAAAAGAAGGGGAATTCTATGTTCTTGGTGATAATAGAGTTTACTCATCAGACTCAAGAATTTTTGGTGCTATCGCAAAAAGACAAATTATTGGTAAAGGAATTTTAAAATATTGGCCTATACCACAATTTGGGATTGTGAAGTAGGGTGGGGGATTTTGATAAATCTATATTTTTTCTAAGATAGAAAACTTCTCTCATAAGGACGGACACAAAGAAAAAATTATGAGATTGTGGTTGCATTAATTTCAACTATATCCGCAATAATAATATCTTTATTTAGTTTATTATTTCAATTTAGAATTAACAAAAAATCCGAAATTTTTAAAAAAATAATTGATAAAAAATATTTGGATAAAAGAATTAATGATGATACCAAAGATGAAGTTATAAATAAATATTCTAAGAGAAGATATTTATATAATTTTGGAAATCAATCTGATATAAAATTATTGTTTTCTGCATTGAAAAACTATCAAATAATTAAGATTATTAAATCCTTAGAATGTATTTTTTACCAAAATACAAATTTTGATCAAAGATATAGCAAATAGAATAATTAGTATTCTAAAAATAAAAGATAGTTTGCTTTAAAATGGAAAAAATAATACCTAAAGTTTTTAATTAATTGATATTACTAAATAATTCAAAAAATATAAATTGTATAAAAACTAATTTTGGGTCTGTCCCAGAGGGACAGACCCAATGATATAAGCACTAATTAAAATTTGTTTATTTTACCCATAACGATAATTTTTATCTTGAAATTAATCTTTTAGTTTGATTTCATTTATTGGAGAATCCTTTGTCATCAATAAACCATTTATACATCCATTATCCCTTCTGCTCGTCTAAATGTAATTACTGTGGATTCTATTCCATTGAAAATCACGAATTATCTAACAAATACTTATTAGCCTTAGAAAACGAGTTAAAGTATTACTTTAATATGTATAAAAATTTTGAAATAGAAACAATTTATATTGGAGGTGGAAATCCTTCTTTAAATCCAGAAAATTTAAAAGAGATAAATAAAATAATCAATTTGTTTTTTACTTTAAATAGTATAAAAGAATATACAGTTGAATGTAACCCTTTAAATGTTACAAAAAATTTTATAGAAATTTTAAAAGAAATAAGTTGTAATAGAGTATCTCTTGGTATTCAATCTTTTACAGAAAAAACGCTAAAATATGCAAATAGGTTAGGACAGACAAATGAAACAGTTTTTAATGCTCTAAGTTTATTAAATAAGGAAAAAATTTCTATTTCAATTGATCTTATTAATGGACTTCCTTATGCTGATTTTGATAAAGAGTTTTATTATCTTGAAAAACTTTTAGGTGAGTTTGAAAATGTAAATCATATTTCACTTTATGATTTATCAATTGATAAAGGTTCTAAATTTTATGATTATAAAAATCTAAAAATGTTATCAGAAAGTAAAAAAGATAAATACGAAAAGCAATTTAGAAAAATAATTGATAAATTTGGTTTTAAAAGATATGAAGTTTCTAATTATTGTAAAAAAAATAAGATGTCTTTACATAATCTTGGGTATTGGAAATACAATAATTACCTTGGATTAGGACCTTCGGCTCATAGCACGATAGATAATTTAAGAATGGAGAATAAGCCAGAGTTGGATAAATATATTTTGGGTATAGATTTTACTGATAAGTATGTCTTAAATAAAAAACAACAAATTGAAGAATATTTACTTATGGGTTTAAGGCTTACCGAAGGTATAAATTTAAATAATTTTTTTAATAGATTTAATTTGGATTTTTTTACAGTTTTTAAAATGTCTTTAGAAAAAAATATTAGGTTAAAAAATTTAGTAATAAAAAATAATTATCTTCATACAACAAATAGGGGAATTAACTTTTTAAATTCAATCTTAGTTGATTTGTTTGATGACTTGGATTCGTTAGTTGAATATGGTTATTGATAGATTATTAACAGCCTTAGTTACAATTTGTTTACATAGAAGTAGACATAATATATATTATAGGAAGTTATTGTTGACAATTTTGAGTTTATAGATAAAGGTTTTATATTATAGAAATACTTTGAATTGTTAAAAATAGATGTTTTTTTTAATGTTGAAAATATCAATTGCTATACGATCCGATAAGTGGTTGAAAGAAATAAAAAAAGACGGTGTTTCTTGAAACAAACACCGTCTTTAAAATAAATCAATTCTTAGTTATTATATTCATCTTTTTCTATATCAATTGGTAAAACAATTTTACCGTAAGTTTCATTTAGAATTTCTGCCATTGCTAAATAGAATGCTGAACCGCCACAAAATACTCCAATAACTCCAGCGATTCTTGCTATTATTTCAGCAATTACGGTGAGATTAGCTACTTTCATAAAATTTTCGATAACTAAAATGTAAAATAAAATACTCAATGAACCAAAAATTAGTTGTAATACTTTATTTAATTTTAATGTTCCAATAAACATATATGTCGTAAATAATCCCCATATCAATAGATAGAAAGCCATTCCAATAGGAGTTGTTTTAACAGGACAATAAATTAATAAATATACAAAAGAAATCCAAAAAAAACCATATAATGTGAATGCAGTTGATGCGAATGTATTTCCTTTTTTCATTTCAAAAATGCCAGCTATTATTTGTGCTATCCCTCCAACAAATAATCCCATTCCAAGAATATGTCCATCTAATAAGGTAACCCCTAAATTGTGAATATTTAGTAAAATCGTAGTCATTCCAAAACCCATTAAACCAATCGGACCTGGATTACCTATCTTATTATTTTCAGCCATTTTATTTCTCCATAAATTAAATTTAAAATTATTCAATAATTTATAATTTATCTAATAAAAAAAGTCAATTTATTTCAAAAATTCATTTAATTTTTTTATTGAGTCTTGTGGCTTATTTAAAACGCAAGGGCCAGCTATACAACCACCTTCGCATGACATAACTTCTATAAGATTACCATCACAATTGCCTTTCGCATAAATATTTAATAATTTAACATTTTGTTTATTAAAACCATTTATAAAAACTGGTTTAACATTTATATTTTTTTCTTTTAATGTTTCTTTTAAAGCATTGGCAACGCCAGTATTTACAGGAAAACTTCTTCCAATTTTTGTTGCTTCGTCCAAATCAAGTTTAGTCTCTTTTATCATAGTTAAATTTATATTTTTAGCAATAAACAATGATTCTAATTCTTCAAATGTTAGTACATAATCTATTAATGGATTATTTAAACCTTCATGTTTTTTTGCTACACAAGGTCCTATAAAAACTTTTATTGTATCCGATAAATTTTCATTTATAATTTCAGCTGTATAAGCCATCGGTGTTTTTGCATGAGAAACAAAAGGTAAAAAATCCGTTGAATGTTTTTTTACGGCTTCAACATAAGCAGGACAACATGACGTTCCCATTATTTTATCGCCTTTTTCCATTCTTTCAATAAACTCATTGGATTCTATCGCTGCGGTCTTGTCTGCTCCTAATGCAACTTCTACCACATATTTAAATCCTATTTCTTTTAATGCAGTAGCTATTTGATATATATTACCTTCAAATTGACCTATAATAGAAGGTGCGAGCATAGCAACTAATCTTTTACCATTTTTTATATCTTTAATAACATCAATGATCTGAGATTTTTCCATTATAGCACCAAAAGGACATGCTCTGCTACACTTTCCACAAAAAATACATTTGTTATAATCTATATCTTCTTTGCCATTATCATCTTTAATTATTGCTCCAACAGGACAAGATTCTTCGCATGGAACTGGAACATAAACGATAGCATGAAAAGGGCATACTTTCATACATAAACCGCAATTTACACATTTTTTTGGAATAATATTTGCTTGATTATTATCTATTTCAATAGCGTCTTTTGGACAATTTACTATACATGGTTTAGCAACACAGTTTTTGCAAACATTTGTAACAAAATAATTTGTTCTTACACAAGATTTGCATGCTTCATCTATAAATGTTAAAATTGGAAAATTTGGTTTGTCTCTCTCTAATGAATTTTTTGCGTAATCAGAAAGTAAATTATTATCTATTTCATATTCATTCTCAAGGCTAAAACCAAGTGAGGCAATCACTCTATATTTAACCATTTCTCTATCTTTATAAATACAACATCTAAATGGTTGAGCATCTTTTTTTATCATCTTTATAGGGAGTCTATCAATTTCTTCTATCAAATTATCTTCAAAATAAAGTTTGGCTATAGTTGCAATTATATCTCTTCGCAAATAAGTTGTTTTATTATCAACAAACATATATTTCTCCTATGAAATTCTTTTTAGAAGGAAACAAACGACATCCCCTACCCCAACCTTTTTTACAAACCAATCAAAAATTTTTTTTAATAATTTAGATTTGCCAGCAGGAATACTTCCCCAAGTTTTTATTCCAATAATTTCAAAATTATTATCAGTAAATAATTTTTTTAAATTTTTTTTGTTGAATAAAAATAAATGATCATCAACAATACATCTCCAATTCTCCTCATAATATTTAGAAAATAATCCAGAAGAATTAGGAGTCGTAATCATAACAAACCCATTTGGTTTAGTAAGTTTATAAATAAATTTTATAAAATCAGTAGGATTATTTAAATGTTCTATTAAATGTGAAAAATGAATAAAATCAAAATAATTTTGGTTAAAATAAGCATCTTCAAGTCTACAATTTAACAAATTTACACCAAAATTTTTTCTACCATATTCGCATGACTCTTTACAAAGCTCAACTCCAACACTATCAAAACCATTTTCATTCATATATTTTAAAAATAAACCTGTTGCACTGCCAATTTCAAGAATTTTTGCATTTTTTGGAAGAATATTTAAAATATTAAAATCATTTAGCGTTTTTTTAACAAGATTAAAAAAGTTGTACTGATTTTCTACTTCGTAATTAAAATAATTATGATTATATCGATTTGTTGTTTCTTCTATAGTTTCTTGTGGATTTTGAAAAATTAAACTACATTTCTTGCATTTAACAAAAGAAGAAGAATTCCATTTTTTTGTATAAAATTTATTGAAATTTGATTTATTGCAAATTGGGCAATTTTTTATTATAGTAGCCATAGTAATTTCCAGTTAGTATAACACAGATTTTTACCCGTCAAGCGAGTACAAAGATTGTCACTGTTACACAAATTGATTTATAAATTTTATGAGTTATTATCAGGTGGCAATACTCTAATAGGTTTTTTAAATTCTACTTTATTCCCAGCAAAGTCTTCCACTATGATCTTTAAGCCTATCAAATCAGGTAGAGAATGAAAATCCATTAGAAAATAATCAAAATCTTCTTTGTTTAAATAAAGTTCTTCAAATTTATATCCAATATTACTCAAAGTATATGAATTTTCGCCTTTTTTTAAATAATCAAAAACCATATTTACTTTTTCTTTTCCATCTATTATTAAAATTATTTTATATGGACATACAAAGTAGTTTGAATTATCAATTCTATCCATACATTTAATAAATATTTTTCCACCTCGTTTTATTTTATTACTTTTTAATAAAGAGACTTTTTCATTTTCTTTTGTAATAAAATAGACATCTTCTATTCTTGGTGCTAAGTTATCTTTTATACTTAAAAAATTTATTGGATTTACAATTTTTTTATTTTCAATATCTTCTATTTCAAGATGTAAATGTTCTCCAGTAGAATGTCCAGAATTCCCAACCACTGCTATTTTATCTTGTTTATTATAATAAATATTATCTGAATTAAAACTATCGTCTTTTAGGTGGGAATAATTAATTCTTAATTTTTTTTGTGAATTTTCTAAAATTACAAAATTCCCAAGTCCATAATTTAAACTTCTTGATCTTTCTTTTTTAAAAAAAATCAGCTCACTATCAATAATAGATTTTATATTTTCTTCAGAAGCACCAAGGTCTATACCTGTATGAAAATGATCTCCTCTTGAATCTCCAAAAGTAGCAGTAATTTTATAATTATTCATTACGTCATTAGAATTATCAGGCGATTGACTAAAAATGTAAGAAATAATAAATAAAAATAAAACAATTAATATATTTTTCATAATAACCTTCTCTTATGATGATTTACCAGTTTCAATTTTTACAATTTTATTATCTAATTTAAAATAAAAAATATCATCTTTTAAAATTCTTAAATTGTCTATTTTATCTTTTGATTCTTTATAGAAATACTTTATACCTGTTGGGGTATATAATGAAATATGATAAACATTATTCTTATAAGTTAAAATTAATATTTTACCGAGAGAGTCAAATTGTACCTCTTTTATTTCACCATTTAGTTTTATTTTATTAATTTTTTTATTTTTTAAATTTACATATTTAAGTTGATCTTCACCTTCAAAATAAAGTCTATCTTTATTAAATTCCATAAAAGTCTTATACCTAAAATTAGTATCAGTTTTAAACTGAAATGTCTTAAAACCAGTTTTTTTATTGTAAATTTCTATATATTCTGACTCTATTCCAGAACAAATAGCAATATTTTGTCCATCTGGATCAATAGTACTTGATTTTGTAAAAATTATTTTTGACTCAAGCGAATCCGAATCAGTGCTAAATAAAACTTCACCTGTTGGCGAATATAAAAATGTTTTCCCATCAAGGTTAGATACTAATGAATTTCCTGTTTTATCTGTGGTTATTGAAGTTATAATTGATGTATAATCAATATTTTTTATTAACTCATCACCTCTTATTGAATAAGAAGAAAAACCAGTTCCATTCGTTTTTAAAACGTAAAAAATAGGAAAATCTCCTGCAATATAAGGATAACCATAAGTTGGTATTTCTTTTAATAATGCTCCATTTTGAGAAAACAAGTTAATTTTATCACCATTATAATCCATTGATGATAAATAAAAATATATTGTACCGTAATCAATCACTACATTACCATTTACTAAATGATATGTATATACAAATTTATCATAAAATATATAACCAAACGAATTACATTGTATAAATTTATTTTCTGTCGGTTTTATATGATTAATAACGCCCTTATCAAAAGAAAAATAGCCACATTCTATATCTGAAAAAAAGTAGCCATCTATTTTTTTATCTTCAGAAACCTTTTCTAATGAAATAAATTTTTTAACAAAATAACTATCTCTTTTATACAATTTTACAGGAAATAAAATAGTATAAAAAAAAGTCATTATCAAAAATAAAGAAGCAAAAATAAATATTTTCTTCATTAATTGTCCTATTTTGGAGTATTTATAACTTTAGTAACAACAGTTAACAAATCAGCTGGTTTGAATGGTTTTACAATCCATGCACTCGCTTTATAACTTTTGGCAATTTCTATTTTTTCTTTTTCAGTTTCTGTTGTTAAAACTATTATTGGAATATCTTTTGATACTTTTCTTAAATTTGCTATAAAATCAAGTCCATTCATTTCTGGCATATTAATGTCAGTTATAATAAGATTATAATCTTTATTTTTACCAAAAACATTTAAACCATCTACCCCATTTATTGCTTGATCTACTTTGTGCCCAGCACTTAACAAAACAAGATTTAGGCTTTCTCTCATAGTTGTAGAATCATCAACTATTAATATTTTGGCCATCTAAAACCCCTATATTAACTATAAATTATTTTTTCAGAATAACATAGTTTTTCAATTATTGCAAATATTTTAAAATAATATAATATTTTTTTTATTTCATTTAGAGAAATTATAATACCAATTTTTCTGATTACCTCATATAGCACAATTAAATACTTGTATCTATTTTTAGTAAATAATTTTACCCGTATTTTCTTCGTCTCATTCTCAGTAAAATTATCTTCTATTTTTATGATATTCTATAGAATCAAGAGGTACAATTAAAATCCTTACCTCATCTGGATTTTGGCTTACTAATTTTAAAGTTTCTGCTTGAATATTGACTTCTTCTACAATAAACCATTCATTTTCATATTTAACTTTTGAGCCAAGGTCTGGAAATCTTTTCTTTTCTTCAATATAAGTCTGATATTCATAAGCAAGACAACATAAAAGCCTGCCACAAGTACCACTAATTTTTAAAGAATTTAGAGTAAGATTTTGTTCTTTTGCCATCTTAATAGTAATTGGTTCTAATTCACTAATTACATTTGAACAACAAAAATGTTTTCCACATTGACCATAACCACTCATAATTCTACATTCATCTCTAACGCCAATTTGTCTTAATTCTATCCTTGTTTTAAAAATAGAAGCCAAATCTTTAACCAAATCTCTAAAGTCTATTCTACCATCTGCTGTAAAATTAAACAATATTTTTGAATCTTCTAAAAAATAATGAACATTGATTAATTTCATATTAAGATTATGTTCATTAATTTTTTTTAATGTTATATCAAAAGCTTCTTTTTCTTTTTTTATATTAGAACTAAATTTTACTTTATCCTCAGCACTTGCAAATCTAATCACTGTAAGTAGTTCATCTTGATATAAAACATCGTCCATATCAGTTATTCTACCCTGCACTATTCCGATCTCTGCTCCATATTGAGTTGGAACAATTAAAAAAGTACCTTTTTTTATATCTGGATTTTTTATTTTACATATTTTTGAATAATTATTAAAGGTAAATTTAATCCTATAAAAACAATCATCTGGTTCAATTTTATGATTTTTCTTTACTTTAGCTTTAATTTCTATATCTTTATCTTCAAGCTGTTCTAATTCTTTTAATTCTCTTTCTATATCCATTATATTCTCCAATTTTAAATAATTTTAACAAAATCAAGATGACAAATCAACTAAAATACCTTCAATTTTATCAATTTTTGATGCAATATCTAAAGTATTATATTGTTCTGATAAAAATATTCTAGTTAATTCTATTAATTCTTTATCTATAATTTGTAAATGCACTTTTGCAACTTTTTCTTTTTTAATTCTATGAAAAGTAACTTTATTTTCTATCTTTTCACCCTGTTCAATTACAGACATTAAATATTTTTTTACCATTTTTTTATAATCATCCAAATCTTCAAGATTTCTGCTTTTTTTTAGTAATTCACCTTGAATTCCTATTTCTTTTAATAATTTTTCAAGTTCTTCTTGTTTATTTATTTTTTCTTCTTGTTGAATTTCTGTATTCTGAAAAAAAACTTCTTCAAAAAAACTTTTTTTATGTTCTTTACCTATTATTTTTTTATTTTCAGTCTTCTTATTTTCTGTTTTTTTAAAAGAATCTGGATTAAAAATATAACTATAATCTTCAATTTTTGCCATATCTAAAAATTTATTCCTAATATATTTCTTTAATTAGTCGATTACAAAGTCTTACATTTTTTGTTTTTTGTCAAGATATTTTGTTAAATCAATTTCTGATTTTTAATATACCAAAAAGTTTTTGATTTGTTACAAATTCAAAAAGTCAACTACTGATATTGCATATAGTTACACGTTTTAATCTGTGCCAATCGTGACAATCTGATTAATCTGTATTATATATACTTAAAATGTTTTAAATGGTCAATCTTTTTTTAAATTATACTGAAAAATCTTTATTTTATCAAAGAGTATAAAAGTTAATTCCTTTAATATCGATTAATTAAATGAATCTAATTCGTGTAATCTGTGATAATCTAAAAAATCAGTGTTATTATAAAGATATTTTTATTAATGTTCGTTTATAAATAATTCTAAAATATTTTAAATTATATAGTTAGGCATATTTTAATTTTTGAATAAACTAAATTTTGACTTTATATTAAATTTAAGATATAATGTGTTAAATCAATAATTCGAGGAGAAAAAGATTGTCAAGAGTTCAAATAAAAAGAGCAATTTTGAGTGTCTTTAACAAGGAAAAAATAGTTGATTTTGCTAAAGAACTTGAAAAAAACAATGTAGAAATATTAAGTACTGGCGGTACATATACACTTTTGGTTGAAAAAGGCATAAAATGTATCAAAATTGAGGATTTTACTGGACAAAAAGAATTTTTTGGAGGAAGAGTTAAAACTCTTAACCCATTAATTCATGGTGGAATTTTGAGTAAAAGAGATAAAGAGTCAGATGACCTTGAAATAAAAACAATTGATCTTGTTGTTGTAAATCTTTATCCTTTTGAAAGTATTGTTGAAAAAGGCGAAAAAAATATTGAAGAACTTATTGAAATGATTGATATTGGTGGTCCTACAATGCTTCGTTCATGTGCCAAAAATTATAAATTTGCCTGCCCTGTTCCTTCATCTGATTTTTATGATATTATAATAGAAGATATAAAAAGTGGAGGTCTTACAGAAGAAACAAGATTTAAGATGGCTTTAGAAGTATTTAAACTTACATCTTATTATGATTCTGTTATTTCTAATATTTTGTCAAAATTTAGTGTGAATGATAAAGATTCTATCTATACAAATAAATCTGATATTTATAATAATTTTTCGCAAAATTTCACTATTCCACTAAAAAAAGAAATTGATATGCGTTATGGCGAAAATCCTCATCAAAAAGCATCTTATTACCATATTCCAGACTATAAAGAGAATAAATTATCTGATTTTTTTACAGAAGGTAAACTTTGGGGTAAAGAATTGAGCTACAATAATATTTGTGATGCAACAGCTGCTATAAATATTTTGACAGACCTTGATGATAAATCTTGTGTTGTTATAAAACATCAAAATCCTTGTGGAGCTGCAAGTAGAGCTAATATTTATGAATCATTTATGGCTGCTTATGAAGGTGATAAAACATCTATTTTTGGTGGAATAGTGGGATTTAGAGGAATAGTTGACGAAAAAACAGCAAAAGCATTATCAGATATATTTCTTGAAATAATAATTGCAGAATCTTATACAGATGAAGCATATAATATTCTCACAAAGAAAAAAAATATTAGACTTTTAAAATACGAAAATTGGAAAAATACAATTTTTAGTGATAATAGCTTTCAAGAAATAAAAAAAGTTGTTGGTGGATTTTTAGTACAAAATAAAGATTTTATAAATCCAAAAAATGAAGAATTTAAAGTTGCTACAACAGTATCTCCAACAAAAGAACAAATAGAAGATTTAAAATTTGCTCAAACAATAGTAAAAAATGTAAAATCAAATGCTATTGTTCTTATTAAAGATAAAATGCTTCTTGGTGTTGGTGCAGGTCAAATGAATAGAGTTACATCAGCACGAATTGCTTTAGATTGGGCTGGGGATAAAGCAAAAGGTGCGGTTTTAGGTTCTGACGCATTCTTTCCAATGCCAGACACTGCTCTACTTGCAATAGAAAGAGGAATTGTGGCAATAATACAGCCTGGTGGGTCGATTAACGATAAAGACTCAATAAAAGTTTGTAATGATGCTGGAATTCCTATGATTTTTACTGAAATAAGGCATTTTTTACATTAATATAACACGGATTGGCACAGATTTTAAGAGATTAACACAGATTATATAACACGGATTAGGACGGATTTTAAGAGATTGACACAGATTATATAACACGGATTGGCACGGATTATTTTATAGTTTAGTTTTTATTCAAATTTATCTTTTCTGCTGTATTTTAATTTATTTAAAAGCGACATTAACGAATGTCGCTTTTTTTAAAAACTATTGTTTTTATTATCTCATAATCACTAATAGCAATAGCAAACTAATAATTTTGACAAATCAAAGAATTTTGGATATATTATAACACAGATTAACACCAATTATAGAATCTGTGTTATGAAAAGGCAAAACAATGCAATTAAAATTAGAACATTTAGAATACCAACAACATGCTATTGACTCGATTATTTCTGTATTTGAAGGACAGGAAAAAAATAATTTTGATAAATCAACGACTGAAGAAGTTTATTCTAATATTCTATCTCTAAATAAAGAAGAAATTAAATCTAATATAAAATCTGTTGTTTTAGAAAATAGTATAGATGAGAAAACTGCGAATATCTGCGATGATAATGATTTGTGTATTGAGATGGAAACTGGTACAGGTAAAACTTTGGTCTATATTAAAACTATTTACGAACTTTACAAACATTATGGTTTTACAAAGTTTATTATAATTGTGCCATCTGTTGCTATAAAAGAAGGCGTTTTAACTACATTTGATAGTTTTAGTAAACAACTTGAAGATGTATATAATATTAGACCAAATTATTTTGAATATGATAGTAAAAAGCTAAATAAAGTAATGAATTTCATAGAAGGACAAGATATTCAAATTATGATAATGACATTACAATCTTTTAATTCAAATGACCGTATTCTTAACCAAGCACAAAGAGAAGACCTTTTTTCTAATACTCCTTATATAAAATCAATTGGTAAAACAAACCCTATAATTATAATGGACGAACCACAAGAAGGAATGGACACTCCAAATTCTATTGAAAGGATAAAAACTTTCAACCCACTCTTTAAGATACGATATTCTGCAACACATAAAAAAGAAGCATTGAAAAATTTAATTTATAGATTGACTCCTTTTGATAGTTATAAAAAAGGATTGGTAAAAAAAATTGAAGTATTAACAGTTTCTGAAAAAAACGATGAAGCATCTATGAAAATTGAGCTTGTTGATATAATTATCGGAAAAGGTGAACCGCAAGCTATACTAAAAGCATGGCATTTGACTAAAGATGGTTTTAAATTTAAAGAAACAAAAAAATTATCTGAAAACTCTAATTTATATGAAGCTACTCAAAATATTATTTATAGTGACTATATAATAGAACAAATTGCAAAACCTATAAGAAGTAAGGGTTTTGTAAAATTTAAAAATGAAAGTATAATTTATATTGGTGAACAAGCAAAAGATTATTCTACTATTTTTGGAGAACAGCTTTATTGGTTAATAGATACACATTTTCGTAAAAAAGAAATATTGAAACAAAAAGGGATTAAATGTCTTTCTTTAGTTTTTATAGATAAAGTTGCAAATTATTTACATCCAGAAGGTATTATAAAAAAATCTTTTGAAGAACAATACGCAAAAGTTTACGAAAATTTCTACAAAAAAAAGCCCACTAAACAACAAATAACTGAAGTACAAGGATATTATTTCGCTCAAACTGGTAAAGGTGATTTTACAGATAATCAAAAATCAATGGAAAACAATAAAGAAATATTTGACGCAATCTTAAGAGATAAAGAAGAATTACTTAGAATTTCTGATGATAATATAAAATCAAAAATAGAGTTTATTTTTTCACATTCTGCTTTGGGTGTTGGTTGGGATAATCCGAATGTTTTTAATATTGCAACACTTAATCAAAGTTACAGTGAAATAAAAAAACGACAAGAAATTGGGCGTGGGCTTCGTATTTGTGTAAATCAAAATGGTGAAAGAGTTTACGACCTGCCAGATACAAAAGAAGGAGAAGAGATAAATTTACTCACAGTTATTCCAAATGAAACTTATCAAACATTTGTATCTCAATATCAAGCCGAAATTATAGAAATTTATGGAACAAATAGTGCTGGGGCAGAAACAAGAAATATTCATAAAGGGCTAAAAACAACAGAAAAACAGATAAAAAGAAATGAAAAACTTTTTAATAGCAACTCATTTAAAGAATTTTGGAAATTGCTTAGTAAAAAAACAGAATATCTTGTTAAATTTGATGAAGATATGCTAATTAGAAAATCAATAGAAGAAATAAATAAAATAAAAATTCCACATCACATAGCAGAAATAACTCTAAATCGCATAAAAGGATTTGAAGGAAGTAATATAGAAAGTGAAAATCTTGGGACAGAAAGCCATAGATTGGTTACAGATTTTACACCTATTGATTTGATTGACGAAATAAGTAAAAATACAAGCCTTTCATATAGAACTATATTTAAAATAATGCACAAATTGACTAATTATGTTGAAATAGTTAGAAATCCACCAAAATTCTTACAAGAAGCAATCAAAATCATAAAAAATATCGAATTAGAAGAAATGCTTAGGTGTTTAGAATATAAACTTACAGGAGAGGAAGAATTTGACCTAACTAAATTTGAACCATATTTTCTAAAAAACACAGATAAAATAATTTCTACTCCAAATAAAGGAATTTATGATAATATAGTTTATGATAGTGATATAGAAAAAGAATTTGCAAAAAAAGCAGATAATGATGCTGAAATTGTTTGTTTTTTGAAATTGCCAAATTCTTATAAGATAAAAACACCTATTGGGGATTATAATCCTGATTTTGGGATTGTTTTAAAGAAAAAACAAATAAGGAATAATAATGAATCCGAATTTTATTTTGTTATTGAAACCAAAGGAACAAACGATATTGATGATAAAAAATCACTAACAGAAAGCGAAATTTATAAAATAAATTGTGCAAAAAAACATTTTGAAGCTTTAGGAATAGAAACAAAAATTGATTATATTGCACCAGTAAAAGATTATGAATATTTTATAACACAGATTAATCAGATTGTCACGGATTGACACTGATTACAAGAGATTAGGAAGCAAAAAATATAGATTTGGTAACTATGTTATTTGGAGGAATAATGAATAACGACATTTTATATATGCAAACGCCAGACTTAAATAAAGAACGGCTTATTAAATTGAAAGAATTATTCCCTGATATTTTTACTGGTGAAGGGAAATTAGATATAGAAGAAGTCAAAAAAATAGTTGATCCACAGTCTGTTACTGATGTCGAAAAATTTGAGTTTAGATGGTTTGGTAAAAGTGGAGCAAAAAGACTTGCATTCACACCTACAAAAACAACTTTAGCTTATGACAAAAAAAGAAGTGTTAATCCAGATGACTCTAATGGCAATATGATAATCGAAGGCGAAAACCTCGAAGTCCTAAAATGTCTTTTGGCTGGATATAGAGAAAAAATTAAATGTATTTATATTGACCCACCTTACAATACTGGCAATGATTTTATATACTCTGATAAATGGGACGAATCAAAAGAAGATTATCTCGAACACATTGGAGTTACTCAAGACGGTATTAAACTCGATACAAACACAGAAGCAAGCGGTCGTTATCATTCAAATTGGCTTTGTATGATGTACTCAAGACTTTTGGTTGCAAGACAACTTTTGAGGGAAGATGGAGTTATTTTTATATCAATAGATGATAATGAAGTCCACCATTTGAGGAAACTTTGTGATGAGGTTTTTTGGCAGGATAATTTTGTGGCAACCATTTGTATTCAAGCAAATAAAGGTGGTCAAGATTATAAAGATATTGCAAAAACTCATGAATATTTAATTTGTTATACGAAATATTCTGAGACAGAATTAAATGAAATAGAAAATAAAGAAAAAAAATTACCTTTTAATGATAATATTGGTAAATTTGAAATAAGAGAATTAAGAAATAGAAATCCCAAATTTGGTAAATTTAATAGACCTAATTTGTTTTTTCCAATATATATTAATCCAAATGCTAAAAATGAAGATGGTTTTTGCCTTGTATCTTTAAATATTTTATAGAATCTTATCCATATAATAGTGAAGGAAAAGAGAGTTGTTGGAGATGGAGTAAACCTTTAATTGAAAAAAATAATACTGAAGATATATTAACAACTCAAGTAATTGCAAAGCAAAAAAACGATGGGAACTGGAATATATATGAAAAGTGTCGTAAAACAACATCAAAAGTTAAAACTATTTGGGATGAAACTAATGTTAGGACAGAACAAGGTACTATTGAGTTAAGAGATTTGTATCTTAAAGGTTTTTTTGATCATCCAAAACCAGTATCAATTATAAAGAAATGTATTGAAATTGCAATTCAAGATAAAGACGACATAATCCTCGATTTTTTTGCTGGCTCAGGGACAACTGCACAAGCTGTTATGGAGTTAAATAGAGAGGATGGTGGTAATCGTAAGTTTATCTTAGTGCAAGTGCCAGAGCTTACAGACGAAAAAAGTGAAGCTTATAAAGCTGGGTACAAAAAAATATCTGACATAACTATCGAACGCAATAAAAGAGTTATCCAAAAAATTGAAGAAGAGACAAAAAATAATAAGGATTTATTTAATAGCATGGTGACAGAGGATAAATCTATTTCTAATTTGGGTTTTAAAGTTTATCGTTTAGCAAAATCAAATTTCACGCGCGTGGACTTTAAGCCAGATACAACAAAAGATGAAAATGAGAATAATAGTTTATTAAAAAATTATATTCAAGACAAAGAATTTATTCATTTATCTATGGTTGATGAAAAAATAGTTTTAGATGAGATTCTTCTAAAAAATGGGTTTACACTTAACTATAAAATACAAAAATTGCCTGATTTTTCTAAAAATACGGTGTATAATGTAGTGGATGGTTATAGAGGCTGCCTTATTTGTATAGATATGAATATAGCAGAAGAAACATTTAAAATTTTACAAGAATATAAAGATAAAGTTTTTATTTGTCTCGAAAAATCGCTTGATACAAGTATGAAATGGAATTTAACCCATTTGTTTAATGAGAGATTGGTTAGTTTTTAGATATATACCCAAATGTTTCAGGTTTGTCAGAAGTTACAAAATCTAATTACTTTAATATCAAGTAATTAGGCAATTTTAATCTGTGTAATTTGTGACAATCTGATTAATCTGTGTTATAGTTATTGATTATGGAGAATATTTTGCAAATAAGAAAAATGATTGAAGAAGATATTCCTCAATTAGCATTATTGTATAAACAATTTTGGGGCGAATCTTCATCTATTGAAAATATGTATAAATTATTCAATAAATTAAAAAGAAATCCAAATTATATATTTTTAAGTGCCGTAGATAATAATATTCTTGCTGGATCAGTTATGGGAATAATATGCGAAGAATTATACGGAGAATGTAAACCATTTATGATATTAGAAGACTTAATTGTCGATATAGATTATCGGAGGAAAGGAATTGGAAAATTACTTATTGAAGAGATTGAAAAATACGCAAAAGAGGCTAATTGCACTCAAATATTATTTGTTACAGAAAATATGAGAAAAGATGCCTGCGATTTTTATGCTTCAATGGGGTTTAATCCAGATTCGCATAAAGGGTTTAAGAAATTATTGAAATGAATCATATATTATTTAAAATTGGAAAATTAAAAGTAAATATGATGAAATTCTTTCTAACAAAAAAATAAAACAATATATAAAAGAAAAAAATATAAAATAAAATTTTAATATATAACCCAAAGGATAAAACAATGCTTAATGTAAACAAAACTAATTTTGATGAAAACGAAATAAAATATTTAAAATTGCTTTCAAATCAGTTTCCAAATTCTATAAAGGCGAGTTCGGAAATAATAAATTTGCAGGCTATATTAAATTTACCCAAGGGGACGGAGCATTTTTTGAGTGATATTCACGGGGAGTATGAATCTTTTATCCATGTGTTAAAAAATGCTTCTGGCGTAATCAGACAGAAAATAAACGAAATATTTGGCTTTGGTTTAACAGAAAAAGAAAAGAAAAGCCTCGCCTCCCTTATTTATTATCCGGAGCAAAAAATTGAAATTATTCTAAAAAATGAGACTGACATAAGCTCTTGGTATATGAAAACGCTTTATCAACTCATTGAAATTTGTAGGGTGGTTTCTTCAAAATATACTCGCTCAAAGGTTAGAAAGTCGTTACCCGCAGATTTTGCATATATAATAGAAGAACTTTTGCATGAACATAATAATGTTTCTAATAAGCAAGAATATTATATGGGCATAATAGAAACAATTATCGATATAGATAGAGCAAAAGATTTTATTGTAGCAATATCGCAACTTATCCAGAGGCTTATTGTTGATAGGCTTCATATAGTGGGAGATATTTTTGATAGAGGACCAGGGTCTGATATTATAATGGAACAACTTATAAAACATCATTCTGTTGATATACAATGGGGAAACCACGATATTTTATGGATGGGTGCTGCTTGTGGGTCTGAAGCTTGTATTGCAAATGTTGTAAGATTGTGTCTTAGATATGGCAATATGAAACTTTTGGAAGAAGGTTATGGTATAAACTTAGTACCTCTTGCTACATTTGCGTTGGAGTATTGCAAAGAAGTAGAGAACAAACATTTTCATCCAAAACTTTTACATCACGATAAGATTACCCATAAAGAAATTGATCTAATAACTAAGATGCACAAGAGTATAACTATAATTCAATTTAAACTTGAGGCTCAGACAATAAAACGACGACCTATATTTGACATGGATAATAGAACAATTTTGGATAAAATAGATTTAACTAACGGCACTGTAAATTTGGATGGAATAGAATATAAATTAAATGAATCATCTTTTTCTACAATAAATCCAAATGACCCTTTTGCTTTAACTCCAGACGAGACATCTGTTGTCGAAAAATTAAAATCAAGTTTTATTAGTAGTGATAAACTTCAAAAACATATTTCTTTTCTATATGCTAAAGGAGGACTTTATCTAACATATAACTCTAACCTACTCTACCATGGTTGTATCCCTATGAATAAAGATGGCACATTCAAAAAAATAACAATTGATAATAATACTTATTTTGGGAAATCTTTTATGGATAGATTAGAAAGGCTTGCGAGGGAGGCATATTTTGGTAATGGGGATGCAAAAGAATACGGAAAAGATGTTATGTGGTATTTGTGGTGTGGACCAAACTCCCCTCTTTTTGCTAAAAATAAAATGACAACTTTTGAAAGATATTTTATTGATGATAAAGAATCTCATAAAGAAGAAAAAAATCCATATTATAATTTTAGAGATAATGAAGAAACTTGTAAAATGATATTAGTAGAATTTGGCTTAGACCCAGAAGATTCTCATATAATCTCTGGTCATGTGCCTGTAAAAGTGAAAAATGGTGAAAGTCCAATAAAAGCAAATGGAAAATTGATGGTTATTGATGGTGGTTTTTCAAAAGCATACCAACCAGAAACAGGAATTGCAGGTTATACACTTATTTATAATTCTTATGGACTCCAGCTTGTATCACACGAACCTTTTGAGTCGACAAAAAAAGCCATTGAGGAAGAAAAAGATATTCTCACATTAAGAACAGTCTTAGAAAAAGCATCCGTTAGAAAAACTATCGCTGATACAGATATAGGAAGAGAACTTAAAAGACAAATTTTAGATTTAAAAAAACTTTTGATTGCTTATAGAATGGGTATAATTAAAGAAAAAAATATCTTATAATTATTTTTTAAGACTATTGATTTGATTTAAAATCTGTATTATAATAAATTAAATATATTATTAAATCATGAAAGGATGTTTTATGGCAGGAAAATTTGAGATTTATAAAGATAAAGCTGGCGAGTTTAGATTTAGACTAAAGGCTTCCAATGGTCAAGTAATTTTGACAGGCGAAGGTTACAAAGCAAAAGCTGGCTGTCAGAATGGTATAGAATCAATTAAGAAAAATTGTACAGAAGACAAAAGATTTGAAACATACCAAGACAAATCTGGCGGATATAGGTTTAGATTAAAGGCTGGCAATGGCGAGATAATAGGTCAAAGCGAATCATACACTACAGAAGATGCTTGTAAAAATGGTATTCAATCAGTAAAAAATAATGCACCAGAAGCAGCCGTAGAAGACCTTTCTATTGCATAATTAGATTTTTGGATACATTTTTCCTCAATAATAACCAAACGCTTTGAGAGTATAATTTATTTTATTAAAGAATAAATTATTTTTTTAACTTTTGACAACAATGTAAGTAAGCCTATACTTATAATTGATCTTTTGAAGCGTTTGGCTTATATAATTAGATAATATTTGCAAAATTAATTTAAGGATATAAAAATTGAAACCACCAGAATATATAGATAATGCAAAAGTTATATTGTGGGATTGGTCAGATAGTAAACCATTTGGTATAATATTAGATACTAATGGTAAAATTAAATCAGAAATTTATGGTTTAGCAATATGTAAATATGAAAAAACTGGAGATATTTATAGATTTAGTTGCGATAAAAATTGGAAAACAAAACAGGATGCAAATTATGATACAATCGAAAATGCAATCCTCAATTTACCACAACAGTATAAAAACATATCAGTAAATTGGAAAGAATACGAGTAATTTAGACACCTAACAACTAACACTTAATTAGGATTTATTTCTCTAAAACTTATTGTTTCTTCAGCGAAATACTCTTAAAAAATCAAAATTTACCTTTTTTATCAAAAAACGGCAATAATCTTAAAAGTAATCGATAAGACCTATTTATTTCGTTAAATTTTTTGTGAGAATCCGCCCCCATATCAGGGTGATATTTTTTTGCTAATGTTTTAAATTGTTTTTTTATCATTTCTATATCAGAAGTTTCAGGAAGTTCTAAAGTCTCAAAACTTTTTTTGTATTCACCGTAATTTGCTAAAATTTCCCAAGTCCCATTTATAAAAGATTCTGCTGTGTCTTTATCGAGTTTGTAATAATTTTCTTTATCTAAATAAAAATATTTAGTTGATAAATGCTCTATTTCGTTTTCGAGTTTTTTATAATGGAAATCACAATAATTATTTTCTAAAGAGCTGTCCGCTCCACAAAAAAGCCCCAAATCATCATTATAAAATCTACATTTGCCTTCTTTAGGGTATTCTAATAAAAAAGTTCGCATAAAATGAACATGTAAGTATTTATTTTGTTTGTAATAATCTTGTTGAAGTAAATAAAGTAAGTGAAATAATAAAAAGTGATTTTGATACAAAGTTAAAGCATCGACTCTTAAAATATCATTATCTTGAAAAACGACTTTTAATAATTCGCTTTCAAAACAAGGCTTTTTTAACGATGAAAGAAAATCTATTAATTTATCTTTATTTAATAACTCTAATTTTTGAGTAAAATCATCCATAAATTGACATCCATTAATTTTTTTCAAAACCTTTTAGAAGAATTGAATATTCTTCTTCGTTTATTCCTTGTTTATCGTTATTTTTTAAACTTTGTCTATATTGAAAATCTTTTAATGAATGTATTCTATCTTCTATTTTTTCTTTTAAAGAACTAAATAATTTATCTTTATTATTTTTAGTATTAATTTCAAGTTTTATTAATTTAATAACAAATCTATAAAACCTTTTTAATGTAGAATAATACACTTTTAAAAAATGATCGTTACTTGCTTCTTTTGTGTTTTTTATATATTCATCAAAAATATATTCACAGAAATTATCAATAAATTTAGTATCATAATTTAATTTATCTATAAAATAAGAAACATTAATATCCTCATCAAGAATATTCTCACAAAAAATAATCATTTTATTAATAATAATCAAATTTGGAATTAACTTGTCCATAAAATAAACCTAACTTAGAAAATCAAATTTTGTTTAATCTCGACAATATCAGACTCTGATTTAATTTTTTTAGATATATTTAGAATCGATCTAAAAATATAAATAATATCTATATTCTCAAAATATTTTCTTTCTATAATACAATAACCATAAAAACAATCTGTTGTCAAATTTTTTAGATTAGTTATATTTTCAATGGATAAATTTTCTAAAGGAATTATTGTTGTTAAAGTATTATTTATTAGATAAAATTTATAGTCTTTAGGTAAATTTTCTAAAAACTCTCTTGTAAAGTTATCATTTTTACTTGAAATTGTTACAAAAGCAAAATATTTAATGGATTTATCAATTAAATTATTGATTTCAATCTTTTTTCCTAAAAATATCTGCGGAATTTTATAATCTTTATATAAAAAATTTGGATTTATAAAAGAATTTATAGAAAAATATGAAACTAATCCAAATGTATAATTTGAAATGTATCTAATCAAAGAAATTACTATAGCTAAAAAAGCTATAAAGAATGCAGTATTAAGTATTCCTATTTTGGAATAAACATTTCCAACTAAAATTGAGAAAAATATAATTATACAATCAATTATTAAATATGTTAAATATTTATTTAAAAAATCAATATATTTGCCTTTTAGTAAAGCTTCAAAATAAGAAAATAAAATTTTTACAATAGAATGTGGTATAAAAAGTAAAATGATTAAAAGAATGTCTTTGACTGATAAATTTGTTATATTAATTTTTAAAAGCGAAATTAAAAAGTTAAAAACCAAAATAAGAATTGTCCACATAACAATTCTCATAAAAAACTTTTCGATTTTTTCTGTATTTAGTCCTTTTGTTAAAAGACCTATAAAAAACTGCGACAAAAAATAAACTATTATAAAGAAGAAAATTAATTCTATTCCTTTATAATGATGTTCTTTTAAAATGTTATTACTTATATAAATTATAAACGAATTAAAACTTATCCGCATACTAAAAAAATCATATTTAAAACTATATAAAAAATAACCAGTAATTAAAAGAAAAATCAATTCAAACTTGTATTTAACAATTAAATTTGCTAATCTGAAATAATTATTTATTAAATAAATAATTATAAACGAAAAAAAAGTAATACCGATAATTAAAATTAATATAGTGTATAAAGTTATATTATGTTTCTTAAAAAAATCTTTTATATTCATATATATATTATAAGGATTTTTATTTTATTTTGAAAGAAAAAAGTGAAAAAAAATATTTTTTTTTATTTTTTTTATAAGGGAGATGGAATGATTTATAAAAAGAACGCAAGAATAATAATAATAGATGATGAAAAAGAAATTTGTGAGATGATAAAGACTGTTTTATTACAAGAAGACAAATTTGATATAATAACTTATATTGATTCGGAAAAATTTGTTGAAGATTATAAAAATTATGACAACGATAATCTTGATCTTGTTATTATTGATTTGATGATGCCAAAATTTGATGGATTTCAAATACTTGAACTACTTAATTCTCGCGAAAATACAAGATTTATTCCAAAAGTTGTAATGTCTGCTTTCCAATCACGAGAAAATATTTCAGAAGTTTATAAATATGGAGCAATTCAATTTATAGAAAAACCAATTTATTTAGAAAACCTCATTTATCAAATAAAAACTCTTTTACGAATTAAACTTTATGAAGATAATAATAGATGTATTATAGATTTATTAAAAGAAAAAAATAAACAAATAGCCGATGAAATTGATAAAAAAAACCAATTTATTGGGAATGCAAATATTAACAAAATAGAAAATAATCTCGAAACAATATCAAGATTAATTCATGTTAGTCATTCGATATTAAAAAGTTTTGATAGTATAATGAATAATAAATTTCCACAAATAATAAAATCTGAAGAATATAAAGTTTTAAATGAAGTTTTAAATACTTTAGAGAATCTCGATGAAAAAAGGAATATTCTTGATAGAATTTCTGATTTTTTAAAGAAAAATAGTGATATGTTTTAATATGAACCTAAATTTAAACTTCGATTAATCAATTAAAAAATAATAACGAAATCTTAAAATAGATTGTTGAGTATCAGTATTAAATATATTTCCTTGAATTAATGCTGTATTCTTTTTAACAAATTTATGTAATTTTATGTCAAAAACATCTTTTGTTTCATCTTTAAAAATAGTTAATGAAGAAATAAAAATAGCATCTTTATTTAAATATTTTGCGTAAGCGATTAATTCATGCTCATTATAATTATTAACAAAAGAATAGTCAGTGCTATTGTCCTCGTTTTTTATATCATCAAAAAATAATAGATAATAATAATTGTTATTATTTTTTTGTTCTTCTTTCATATATTTTTTAAAACTATTATTAATTACCAACGAAAATTCTTTAGTCTCATTTAGAACTACTATATTATAAACTACTATTTCTATTTTTTTTGATAATTTATTTTTTATTTCACTTGATAACTTTTTGAAAATAATTTTTTCACTCTCAACAACAAGAGGAATATTTTGTTTACAAAAAATTAAATAAGAAAAAAGTAAAAATATTAATACAATTATATTCTTTTTCATATTTGTAATAATATTGATTTTTTTTATATTGTCAATCCTATTTTTAAAAATTAAGTTTAAAATATACTTAAATGTTTCTAAAATTATAATGATATTTTCAATAATTATCATTATAAAGTGGAAAAAATTAGTAAAAAAAGTGATTTTTTTTAGATTAGAGCTATTAATTAAAGTTAAAATATGTTAAAAAATAATCATGAATAATTGCATTAATTGTCTAAATAAAGATATCGAGATTCACGATTTAAAAGAAGAAATTGTACGATTAAAAAAAATCATAAGTTCTCAAAAGATGAAAGAGAAAGAAGGTATTTTTGGTTCGTCTACTCCATCAAGTAAAATCCCGTTAAAAGAAAATACAAAAATTGACAATCCAAATAAAAATGGAGGGAAAAAAGAAGGAGATAAAGGTTATGGAAGAAAAAGTGCAACGGAAGAATCTGCCGATAAAATAGAATATCTATATTATGAAAAAGATATATGCCCTGAATGTTTAGAAAAATTAGCAAAAAAAGGGTATCAGGAAAGAACTATTATAGATATTGAAAATAATAAACCGAAAGAAATTATATATAAATGTGAAAAAAAACACTGCCCAAAATGTCGTAAAATATATCAAACAAAACCAAAAGTTCTAAATAATGGCTTATATGGAAATAATCTAATAGCCCAATGTTGTGTAATGCATTATTATCACGGTATTCCCATAGGTAGAATAGAATCAATTCTTGGAGATTATTTAACAAGCAGTAGTTTGTTTTCAATATTTCATAAAATAGCAAACATTCTTGAAAAATCAGAAGAGTATTTAATAGAAGATTATAGAAAAGCATTAGTAAAACATGCAGATGAAACGAGTTGGAGAACAGATGGTAATTCAGGTTTTGCATGGATTTTTTGTTCTAATGATACAACAATTTTTCAATTTAAGAATACAAGAGGTTCTTCAGTTGCTAAAGCAATATTTGGAGAAGAAGAATTATTTGGGGTGTTAGTTGTAGACAGATATGCGGGTTATAATAAAATTAAATGTAAGATTCAATATTGTTATGCTCATTTATTAAGAATGGTAGAAGATTTAGGTAAAGATTCGGATAAAGAAGAAGTAATAAGTTTTGTATCTCAATTATCTTATTATTTATCCGAAGCAATGCATTTAAAGAACTTAGAAATAAGTGATGAAGAATACTACAAGAAAGCCCAAATTATAAAGAATAATATTATAATGATAACAGAGAGTAGGTCAAATGATTTTGGTATTAAAAATGTTCAGGAAATATTTATAGAAAACACAAATAGATTATATCATTGGGCATATGATAGAAATGTCCCAGCAGATAATAATAGAGCAGAAAGAGAATTGAGACCAACAGTTGTAGCAAGAAAAGTAAGTTTTGGCTCACAATCAGAAAAAGGAGCAAGGACAAGATCAATAATCATGTCATATCTACATACTGCTTCAAAAAGAATAAAAGATAAACCACTTGAGGTATGGTTTAAAGAAATCCTTGATAAAATTGTTCAAAACAAGGATATTAATCCTTATAATTTTCTTAACTCTGTTAACTCAACTTAATAAACTCCCACCAAAAACTAAGGGATTACCATATTTTCAATAATTATCATTATAAAAGTTTGACTTTATTATGAAATTAATATATCTTGGAGAGTAATATACTATATATAGAAATTTGTTAAATTTTATATTTGAATTATTTTTAGGAAGGATTTTATTTATGGAAAAAATTAAAAACGGAGATATAATTTCAGTTAATTATACAGGAAAACTTGATAATCAAGTAATTTTTGATGCAAGTGAATACAGAGGTCCTCTTGTTTTTAAAGTAGGTAATGGAGACTTATTACCTATGTTTGAAGAATCTGTTATTGGAATGGAAAAAGGAGAATCAAAAAGCATAACAATTGATTATAAAAATGCTTATGGTGAATATCAAGATGAATTAGTTTTTGATGTTGAAAAATCTTTATTTCCAGAAAATGTTAAACTTGAAGATGGCATGCCTTTTAATATGCAAGAAGAAACAGGCGAAGTTTATTTAGTTAGAATTAAAAGTGTTAAAGAAGAATCTGTAACAATAGATGCTAATCATCCTCTTGCTGGACAAAATCTTAATTTTGATATTACAGTTCTTAGTGTTAATGAAATAGAAGAATCAGAGTTACATAGCAGTTGTGGCTGTGGTTGTGAAGAAGATGACGCTGATTGTTGTGGTGGTGATGATGATAATAATAAATGCAGTTGTCATTAATTATTTGTAATTTACTATTTATAATTGAGGTAGAATGAGAAAATTCTATATTGGGCTAAGTTGTCTTGTTTTTATTTTTTTTTCATGTATAACTTTCAATTTTAACCATATAATAGAAAAATTTATTGAATATGATAATATTAATTTTAATAATGTAAAAAAAATAAATATAATATCAAAAAATAAATTTTTTGCTTCTGTTTTTAGAGACTATTTAAACATTTCTTTTAGAAACAGAGGTATAAGCCTACCAAATATAAATGTGACAGATAAGGTTAAAGATGAATTAGATTATGAGTTAAATTTTCATATTTATAATTTAAATTATGAAATCTCAGAAAATTGGGAAAAATTATCACCAAATTCAATAAAATATTGGAAAACAATAAAAGCAAAAATAGGTGTAAAAATCTTAAAAACTCCTGATATAGAAAAACCTTATGATATGACTAATGATTTATCTTATACTATCACAGAAGAAAAAACTGTAAATTTCGATTTATCTAAAAATGATAAATCTTTAGAAAAAAAGATAAAAAATTATTTTTTTCAAATTGACAATTACTCTCTATTTTATGGACTAATAGATAAAATTTTTAAAAATTTTTTATCTAAAAGAATTAAAACCATAAGTAGAGAGTTAATAAATTTCAAGATGGGGCTTCATAAAGATTTACTTAAGGCATATAATTTTTTAAAAACCAATAGGATTGATGAAGCCTTAATTATATTTGAACAAATATATTCTGATGAAAATAAATCTTATTATGTAAGAAGTATAGCGGCATATAACATTGGTATAATTAAAGCAATGCAAAAAGACTATGATACAGCTGATATTTATTTTAATAGATATGACGAACTCGAAGAAGAACGGCTAAAAGATATAATAAGATTTTAAAATTGAATTCATATAAAAAAACAAAACTTGATTAAATTAAAACCTTTTATAAAATTTAATATTTTTCTTAATACGATAAGATTTATTTCATAAAGACGTAAGTTTTTTCAAAATCGTTAATTTTAGCATCTGCACCCCATTTTAAATAGCAATAATAAGATTCTCTAAAATATGATTTTGAGATTTTATCCATTTTTTTGGAAACATAAAAATTTGCTGCTAATTCATTTGCTATACCTTCAATATGAGTAAAATCATAAGTCTGAGCAGATTCAATTGCTTTATCATAGTAAGCCATAGCCTCTTGCTCTTTATTTAATATTCTATTTATTTCAGCTTTAATCAAATAATATTGGTGAGCATGATTTGATGGACAATAAAAAGTCCATTTTGTGAATTTATTTTCTATTTCTTTCAATTTCTTCATATATTTTTTCTTTTCTTTATCAGAAAAATTTGAAAAATTCCCTGCTATACTTAGTCCATAAATAAAATAAAATAATGGTATTACATTAGTACCAAACATACCTTCATTAATTATTTTTTCATTTTTAGCTAACTCTAATATAGTTTTGTATTCTCTAAATAAAAAATACAAAAACATTTTACATGTATAATAAGCAGCAAGAGGTGCATAAATTTTATTTTTAATAAAATGAGGAACAACAACTTCCTCATCAAGATAATTACCAATAAGCATTAACTTATCTTTAGATTTTCCTTTGAGATTTAAAACCATCTGCCCCCAGATATAAAAAATAACAGATACTTGTTGGTTTAATAATTGAGAAGTTTTTGAATATTTGGTAAATTCTTCTAATAAGAAATCAATATCCATTCCTTTGATAAAATATGTTGTAAAAATAATATTAATCGAATATGATATATATTGCAAATCCCCTATTTGAAAACCATTTTTGTAAGATTGTATTAGATAATCAATTGATTTATCAAAATTTTCTATCCAACAAGATATAAAAGAGCTATAAAGCAATAAAACTTTAGGTTTTAGAGATATAGAATTAAATTTATTAAGAATTTCTATTGATAGTTTACCAAAAAGAGAACCTTTTTTTATATCTCCTGTACCACAAAGATATATTCCATAACAAACAAAAGAAAATGAACAATGCTCTGATAATCCATTTTCTAAAGAAAAAGCAATCATTTTAGCAATTAATATAAAAAATAGGTTAGTATCTATAAAATAACAAGGTGCTATTGTTTTAACAAAAATGTCGAGTATTGCTATTTTTTGTTGGTTTTTTATTAAGGGTAGATTCATTAAGTCATCTGGTTTCTTTTTATTTAATTTTCTTTTAATTTTTAGTAATTCAATAAAAATATTAAATCTATTAACTTTTTTTGGAAATGAAATTTTTAGTAATTTAAATGCTTCCATTGCAGTTTTTTTTAAATCTTCAAATTTAGTAATAGCATTATAATAATTAATCAAAAGCCCATAAACTCTTATTTTTTCATACACTGTTTTACAATTATTTAACGCTATATCAAAGAAAAATTTTGCTTCCTTAAGATTTCCATTTAAATATTCTAATTCTGCTCTTTCAATGTAGAGATTCGATGTAATATCATATTTGTCTATCCAACAATTTTGAGGTAATAGATCAACGCCAAGAGAAAAATATTTTAATGCAGAGTTAAAAGCTGCTGATTCTTTAGCTTTTAAACCAGCTTGTAAGTTTAACTCGGCAAGCATATATTTTTCTGTTTCAGTTTTAATCAAATCAATACATAAATCAAAATGATTTACTATGTCAAAAATTTCTTCATCAAGTTGATTTTTTCTAGAATAGTGAGTAATTAACATCCAACCTATTTTGTAATGAGTCTTATTCTTTTCTTCTTTAGAAAAAAGTGAATAAGCTGCAAATCTAATTTTGTCATGTGCAAATTTATATGAAACTGATAAATCTAAAACTTTGTAAGATTGTTCACCAAGGTTTACTATGAATAAATCTACTATTTCAGGACTTTGATCTTGATAAAATTTATAAGTATTATCAATAGGAAAAATCAATCCTTCTTCCAATGCTTCCCAAAGATCAACTGCATTTTCTCTTAAGCTTTTACCATTTACAATAGAAAGAGTTTTCAAATCGAAAACATTTCCTATACATGAAGCCAATTTTAATGTAATTATAGTTTCTGGTTTTAAATTTGTTATTTTTTCAATCATAAGTTCGACAACATTTTCTGTTATCTCAAATTCTTTAATTTTATCAATATTCCATATCCAGCCTTCTTCAAAATCAAAATCAATTAATTTTTTTTCATATAGATTAACTAAAAATTTATCAATAAAAAAAGGATTACCACCTGTTTTTCTTATTATAATTTCAGTGAGTTCTCTTGTTGTTTCTTTTTTGGTAAAAAATGAATCAGAAACTAAACTATTTATATTGTCAAAATCTAATGGTTGCAATTTAATATTAGTAAAAATTGTAACTGTTTTTTCTATTTCTTTTATTGTTGTAATTAATGGATGCGACAAATTAACTTCATTATCACGATAAGCCCCAATTATAAAAAGATACCCTATTTCTTTATCAGAAAGAATTTGTTTTAATAAATTAAGTGTGCCTATATCTGCCCATTGCATATCATCAAAAAAGACAACAAGAGGATGTTCTTTTCTTGCTAGAAGTTTAATAAAATTTAATAAAGCAAAATTAAATCTATTTTGTTGTTCCTCAGCAGACACATGCTCTAATGGATTTTGTTTCCCAATAATCATTTCAAATTTAGGAAATAAATCAATAATGATTTGTCCATTATTACCAAAAATTTTTAGAAATTTTTCTTTTAATAAGAATGTTTCTTCTTCTGATTCTGTAAAAAGTTGAGGTACTAAATCATTAAAAGCTTGAATTAAAGCACTATATGGAATATTTCTTTTATGAAGGTCAAATTTACCTTCAATAAAATAGGCATTTTGGCAGGCAACAGGTTTTCTAATTTCGTGTATTAAAGAAGTTTTTCCTATTCCAGAAAAACCACTTACAGTCATTATCCCTGCATCACCTGCTGAAATTCTATCAAAAGCATAAAGAAGAATTGCAATTTCGTATTCTCTACCATAAAGTTTTTGTGATATATGTAGTTTATCATAAACATCATTATTGGCAATCTGAAATTCCTCTATATTACCTGTTTTTTCTAACAAAAACAAACAATCCAATAGATCATAATATAAACCATAAGCACTTTTGTATCTTTCATCTGGGTCTTTGGCAAGGCATTTCATTATTATGTCTGATAGAACTTTTGGAATATTTTTATCTACTTCTATTGGTGGAATCGGATTTTGTGCAATATGACAATTTATTAAATACACTTCGTCTTTACTATTAAAAGGAGGAACGCCAACAAGCATTTCATAAAAAGTTGCTCCCAGAGAATAAATGTCTGTTCTATAATCCACTGCCCTATTTAAAAAACCTGTTTGTTCTGGTGAAATGTATTTATATGTTCCACCATGAATTCTACCTTTTGTTATTTCAAATTTTTCTCTTGATAATTGTGATGATAAACCAAAATCTATAAATTTAATTTCATCATCAGGAAGATTTACAACTATGTTATGAGGTTTAATGTCCATATGAATAATATTATTTTTATGAATATTACCAAGAATTTTTGCTGCTTTTGATGATATTTTAAGAAAATCTAATAAATCCATTTTTTTAGTAGAAATCATTTTGGCAATAGATTCACCACCGAAATCTTCAAGAACTAAAGCAAATGTATTATGACATTTTTCTACATAATAAGTTTTTACAACTCCCTCAATATTTAAATGCTTACCAAGTTCGTATTCTCTTTTAAATTTTGTTATCTCTTCTGGAGTTGGATATTCTAATTTTAATACTTTAATTATAACTGCTAAATTTTCTTTATCTTTTATACCACGATAAACAGTTGTTCTTGAACTTTCAAAAAGTTTTTCTTTAATAGTATAACCTTCAATTAAAACCATTGATGACCTTATATAGTAAAATTTATAGATAATTAAAATTTAAAAGGGGTATCTACCCCAGTTTTTCAATAGTGGCTCAAAGTATATATTAAATATATAATTTATTTTAAAATATTTTTATTTAAATTTCAAATTATTAGCAAAAAAAAAGATTATTTTTTATTTTTTTTGAATTTACAAAATTTTATATCTTTTTGTATATATAATTATTCTATTTGTAAGATTTTTTTTTAAATTTTTAGTAGTATTTTTTTAAATTTTCTAAATCATTTTTATTTATATAATACTGTAAAATTAATTTTTTTGTATAATTTTTTATATATGGATGAAATTTATTAGTATAAGATAAATCGGATTCAACATTCAAATCTTTTAATTCATTTCTTTTAATAGACAAAGCCTTAATAAAAAAATTCTTTATATCATAATTAAGATAATTATCAAACAATTTAAAAACATCTTTATCTGTATAAAAATACTCAATTATTAATTTTGAAACAATAAACTGTATTTTTTCTATGATTAAAGAATGTCTAATTTCACTTAAAACTTTTAGTTTTTCAAGGATTTTTTTTAATAAATCAAAGTATTCTTTTGAATTAGGTCTTTTTACCTTATGTTTGAGAATATTTCTGCAATAATTGAAATCTTTTATATATATTTTCAAATTTTCTTCAAAGAAAGAAAAATTAAATTTTTGCATTATCAACTCAATAGTTGTATTTTTTAAATGAAGCCCATCTTCTTTATAATATTTATAATCTCTAAGTTCATCTATAACTATCTCATAAGAAGGAAAATAAAGTACATCTTTATTATTTATGACATTTTCTATTGCTGATCGTAAAACAGATTTACTAAGTTGATTTTCTAAAAGATTATTTCTACTATGTCTAATTGGAGAAAGAGTAAATATAATTTTTGGATTATTAATATTTTCCTTAATTAAGAAAATTATATCTTTAAGATAACTAATATTTTCTTCTACAGTAAGAATTTTTTTAGTAAAATTTGACTGGGGAATCTTATGACAATTAGCAACTATTTTATTACCAGAAATATAAACAACAGATGTTCCTAATGTGATTATAAAAACATTTGATCTTTTTATATAATTTGAAGATTCTTTTATCGTATTATTAATTTTTTCTAAACATTCTGATTTAATATTGCTAGAAAATTCGTTAGAATGCTCAAAAGAAAAATATTTATCATTAAAAAAAGACAAATTTGTTTCATTATATAAATTTTTATTAAATAAAATTTCTAATTCTTTATAAATTGAATAAGTATTATAAATTGTTCCAAATGGATTAGAAAGAATATCTATTCCATTTCGATTTGAATATTTTTGTATTGAAATCGAAAAACATGAGCCAATGCTAAAAATTTTATCTTTAACACCAATTGAAAAATTTTGTTTTTGTAAATTTATTTGCGTTTCTTTACCCATAATATTTAGTATTTAATAAACAAAGTGCTAAAATGAATTTTTATAAAGCCTTTGTTTAATAAAAGCTCCTTTTTTATTCAAAATATATAACACAGATTTTTTAGATTGCTACTGATCCAATTCATATAATTACCTAATATTTAAATAATTAATTTTTAGACTGACAATTCTATAACACAAATTAATCAGATTATCACAGATTCACCCGTCAAGTAAGTGCAATCCACTGATTAAAATTGGCTAATTACTTCATATTAAAGTAATTAGATTTTGTAATTTTTGACAAAGCTAAAACATTTGGCTATATACAAAAAATTGTCAGTCTAAGGATAATTAAACTACCAAATTAATACAAAATTGGCATTATCTTTGGCTGCGATTTTAAAACGTCTGGTCTCTTTTTCTTAATTTCTTCTATTACTTTGTTTATTTGTGAAAGTGTACATGGCATTGTAGCAATAGAAAAAATAGCAGTTTCTTTACTATGTCTGTTATGACAAACAGTGTCTATATTTATATTTTGATTTCCAACTTCTGTTGTTATAAAACCTGTAATACCTGGAGCATCTTCAGTATCAAAACTAATATTATATGGAAAAAGAAAATCATTTAAATCTTTTATAGAATAATTTGATGAACTATAAACATTCGACATTTTATCAGAATATTTTGAGATAAAAACTATATCAGAAACAATAGCACTTCCAGTTTCCAAAGAGCCAGCACCTTTTCCAATAAGAATATTTTCTCCAGAATATTTATTTATAACTCTAACTGCATTTGTAGCACCATTTATCTGTGAGAGAAAATTAGAATTCTTTACCATCATAGGTGTTACTGTTGCATAAACAGAATCATTTTTCTTTTGAGCAAAGCAGATTAATTTAATTTTACAATCCATTTCATTTGCAAAAGATAAATCTTCTTTTGACACTCCCTGAATTCCAGAAACTGAAATGTTTTCAATTTTTACATCAACACCAAAAGCAAGTTTAATTAATATAGATAATTTGTGAGACGCATCACCACCATTTATATCTAAAGTAGGATCAGATTCTGCATAACCTTTTTGTTGAGCAAGTTTTAATGCCTCATCAAAAGAAAAACCATTTTCAACCATATTTGAAAGAATGTAATTGCTTGTACCATTCATTATTCCAGAAACTAAAATTATTTCATCTCCAGTAAAACATTCTTTTACAACTTTAATAATTGGTATAGCACCACAAACAGAAGCCTCAAAACCTATTATTTTTTGATTTTTATTTGCAGTTTCAAAAATTATACTAGCATATTTTGCTAATAAAGCCTTGTTTGCTGTTACAAGATGTTTTTTAGAATTTAGCACACTAAGAACAGTATTTAAAATATATTCAGAACTTCCGCCAATTGTTTCAACAACTAAATCTATATCTTTAGAGTTCATTATTTCATTTATATACTTTGACGCATCATCTTTTGTTAAATCCTCTCCATTTCCACAAAATAAATTGAGTGGAATGCCATGCTTATCTGAAGATTTTTTTGGAAACATATCAACAATTTTAACTAATTCTATATTTTTATTTCCTCTTTTTGAAAGTTCTCCCTTCATATCCAATAAAATTCTTGCAACTCCCCCACCAACAGTACCACAACCTAAAATAGCAATTCTAAAATTTTCCATAAATGTTTCCTCCATATAATTAAATTTTTATCCAAAATTGTAATGTTTTTTTACATTTTTATTTATTTTCCATTTGCAATTTAAACCC
>Ga0209727_1000649_pt1 | contig 36465 bp, 32 predicted proteins | sample RifGroC1_FD_183995 | JGI IMG/M metagenome (GOLD analysis project Ga0209727, IMG submission 183995) | Groundwater microbial communities from Rifle, Colorado, USA - Groundwater C1 (SPAdes) (version 2) | ecosystem: Environmental > Aquatic > Deep subsurface > Groundwater | place: Rifle, Colorado...
ACAACAGATCTTCTGAAATACCATACGCTGGTACTGCATTAACTGCCAATGGAACAATATATTACTGGAGAATACGATTCTGGGACTCTGATAATTTAGTAAGTGATTGGTCCACCACATCTAATTTTAGAATGAGTGGGCCCCCTGCTACTCCTACTAGTATGTTGGTTGATGGAAATGAAAACCCAGCATCTATCCAATCCTTGACACCAACATTCTCTGCAATATATTCAGATCCCAATACAGATAGTGCAACAGCATATGAAATAGAGGTAAACAGTAACTCTTTGTTTACAGGTACTGTAATGTGGGATACTGGAAAATTGACAACATCTATTTTAAATGGAAACAGATCTCCCGATTACACTTATGCGGGAACAGCGCTAACTGGAACATCAGGTACAACATACTATTGGAGAATACGATTCTGGGATGTTGATAATCTAGTAGGGGGATGGGCAACTACAGCAACTTTTGTTGATAGTTTAACTCATCTATATCTAGATGGTCTTCAATTAGATGGATTACAAATACAGTAATTTATGCTAAAATCTCATTTGTCGGGGAATAGTTCAGATGGCTAGAACGCTGCGTTTGGGACGCAGAGGTCGCAGGTTCAAGTCCTGTTTCCCCGATTTTCCATTGTTATATTCTCCTAATTACTATATATTATTTCTAACTATTATATAGTGGTATTTTCTATGAATAATTTGTCTTTTATAACTATCACTAAGTGAAAAAGATACTTCTAATCATAATAATGTCCTGTATCTTTATTCTTACTATGAAAGGTCCTACCCTTGCATGGTGTGAGCCAGATAATATATCTGGTGGGTATTGTTCGAGTGGGTATACATATAGCTGTAACTGTTCAACAAGAAAGGAACAAGCCTGTTGTTCAACATATATAACTACCACATGTGTATATAACAACTGTAGTCAATATGCACCATGGTCTTGTTCTTCCTCTACTTCCTCCTTCTGTTATGATACCGCCACAAGCTGTGGAGGAACCTGTGGAAGTTGTACGCCAGCATCCTGTGATACAGGATATTCAGAAACATATACAACATGTGGTACATCTAATAAAACATGTACAAAATATGACGATTGTGGTTCTTGTGGTACTGAAACAAGATATTGCTACTTATTACAATATACCCTTACATATGTTGCAGGAAGTGGAGGAACCCTATCTGGTACTACTACTCAAAATATTTGTAGAGGCTCCAGTGGAACTGCAGTTACAGCAAATCCTAATTCTGGATATACTTTTGTAAACTGGAGTGACAGTTCTACTGCTAATCCTAGAACGGATACAAATGTCTTAGCATCTAGTACTTTTACCGCTAACTTTGCAGCTACAAACACAGCCCCAACAGCTCCAACAATCCCATACACAAATGGGGGAACTAATCCTACAGGTGTTGTCCCTAGTCCATATTTTTCAGCAATCTTTAATGACCCTGATACTGGTGATACTGGTGTCTCATACCAAATACAAGTTAATACCCAATCAGATTTTCTAGGTACTGTAATGTGGGATTCTGGGTTACAAACAATGACTCCTGCTACTGGAATAGGATTTAGAAGTCCCAATATTACATATGGGGATACTGATCTTACAAATAATGGTGCTACATATTACTGGAGAATAAAATTTGCTGATAGTGGAGGACTTACTAGTCCTTGGTCTGCTACTGCCCAGTTTACAATGAATACAACCCCTACTGCTCCTACACTACCTTTAACAAATGATTTAACAAATCCCACTGGTGTTTTAACTTCTCCTGCCCCATATTTCTCTGCAATCTTTAATGATCCTAATACTGGAGATACCGGTATTCAATACAAAGTCGAAGTAAATACTAATAGTAGCTTTACTGGTACTACAATGTGGGACTCTGGATTACAAACTATGACTCCTGCTACTGGAATAGGAAGTAGAAGCCCAAATATTACATATGCTGGCTCTGCTCTTTCATACGGTACTACATATTACTGGAGAGTTAGCTTTGCTGATAACCATGGTACATTAAGTCCTGTATCAACTACTGCTAACTTTAGAGTTGCTTACTTACCAACTACTCCATCAGCTCCTACTACTGAAACTCTTACTAACCCAATAAAGGTGTCTGACTTAACTCCTGAATTTAGTGCATTGTTCAATGATTCTGACACTGCAAATACAGGGGCATACTATGAAATAGAAGTTAATACTGCTTCTGATTTCGGAGGTACTTCTATGTGGGACACTGATAAAACAGTACATTCACCTGCCATTGTTAATAACAACAGATCTTCTGAAATACCATACGCTGGTACTGCATTAACTGCCAATGGAACAATATATTACTGGAGAATACGATTCTGGGACTCTGATAATTTAGTAAGTAGTTGGTCCACCACATCTAATTTTAGAATGAGCGGGCCCCCTACTGCTCCTACTAGTATGTTGGTTGATGGGCAAAGCAATCCATTAGCAATATCCTCCACAACTCCAACATTCTCTGCAATATATTCAGATCCTAATACAGATAGTGCAACAGCATATGAGATAGATGTGAATTCAAACAATACTTTCACAGGAACAGTAATGTGGGCTACAGGTAAGATATCTACAACAATATCTAACAACAACAGGTCACCAAACTACACTTATGCAGGAACCGCACTAACTGGAGAATCAGGTACGACATACTATTGGAGAATACGATTCTGGGACTCAGATGATTTAGTAAGTAACTGGTCTGCAACTGGATCCTTTGTAGACAATTTCAAACACATATTCATTAGTGGCGTTCAAATGAGGGGAGTTCAGATAAAATAAAGGTATATACTCCCTTATTTCCCTAACAATATATAGATACTAGGAATATCCAATATCTTAATACTTTTTGACTCTCTCCACTGTGCAATACTCATTGTACATATATATTCATTCTCACCTGTAATATCTACTGCAATACATAGATCTGTACTAGGATTACAAACTTCAACAATATCTTCAAATATAGCCCTGTTCCTGTATGGAGCCTCTATGAATATCTGAGATTGGTTCTCTCTAAGAGATTCTCTCTCTATGCTCTTTATTCTTCTCTTTCTTCTCTCAGGATCTTTAGGTAAATACCCATGAAATACAAAAGACTGCCCATTTAATCCAGAAGCCATTAAGGAAAGTAAAATGGAAGAAGGACCAACTAAAGGAACAACCTTGATACCAAGCCTATGACACTCTCTAACAACTATACTACCTGGATCAGCAACAGCTGGGCTCCCAGCATCACTCATTAGACCAACATTATTACCTAGTATTAATGGTTCTAATAAAAATGATATATCTTTACTTTTTGTATGCTCATCTAACACTCTCATATCTAATCCCTGTAATACCATTCCCATATTTGAAAGGTGTTTTCTTGCAACCTTAGGAGTCTCTACAATGAAGAATTTTAATTCTCTTACAATATCTAAATTCTTTTCACTTAATTCTTCCTTAAGAATATGATTACTTAAAGATGTTGGAATTAAATACAAAATACCAGTATTTCTCATTAATATGTCCTTTCAAAATTCATATCAATATCACTCAATTTTAATTTCCATACAGCAGGCCTACCATGAGGACAGCTGTATGGATTCTCACATACAATCAATTTTTTGTATATATCCATCATCTCCTCCCTATGTAAGTATTGACCACTTCTTACACTACCATGACAAGCCATGGTAGCTAATATGTCTTCTTTAAGTTTGTTAATCTCTTTTGATAAATTACTAATATCCTCACTTAGTGCAAATATTTCATCAAAAAATTTCTTAAAATCTGTATTTACAAACTCAACTGGAGTAGAACTTATCTCTATCCCAGTATCAGTAACCGTGTACTCTATCCCAAACTCAGAAAAAAATTCTTTCATTTCCCTTAATACAATTAACTCAGATTCACTAAATTGAACAGTATATGGTACTAACAAATTTTGTTTCTCTATACTATCACCATTACTTTTCTTTAACTTTTCAAATGTAATTCTCTCCGCTGCTGCATGTTGGTCAACAATCCAAAGAATATCACTATCAAATTCAATAACAATATATTTATTAAATATCTGAAAAATATTTCTAATCCCCTGTTCTTCATCTTTAAACTCAATTTCACTTTTTTCTGACGCAATACTTTTTACATATCCCGTATCAGAAAAAACCTCTTTACTAAATAACAAGCTGTCCCTTACAGAGCCACTCTGATTTGACTTAAAAGAAATATCTCTTGGTGTATATATTTTCCCATCTCTTTGAATATTAATCATTGGAGTATCCATTTTGAAAGAAGTAACACCTGTAATTGCTTTCTTAACAGCTTCTTCTACTGCACTGTATGCTCTAAATGGATTTAAGAAACGTATCTCTTCTTTTCTAGGATGTACATTTACATCGATAAGGTCTGGATTAATATCTATTAAAACAATGAATGGAACTTTCTCACCAAAAGGAATATATCTTTCATAACCAGAAAGTATTGCTCTTGCGATACCATTGTCCCAAACAGGTCTCCTATTAACAAAGATATACTGGTTAGATATTCTCTTTTGATGGTCAGAAGGGTGTCCTACCAATCCTTTTACCTTTATACCTCCGCCATCATAGAACAGTTTAACCATTCTTTTAACAAAATCTTCTTTCATTAAACTCTCTATTCTTTCTTTTTCAACAGTATCTGCTTTAGCATTAGGAATATTTCTTAAATCAATTACCTTTTTAGAATCTTTCCAAACGACAAATGAGATATTTGGGTATATTAAAAAGTATGGATAAAGGGTATCTAATATTTTTTTATACTCTGTTTGAGCACTCTTTAGAAATTTTCTTCTAGCTGGTATATTCTCAAAAATATTTCTTACGGAAACTACTGTACCACTCTCTCTTGCAGCTTTCTTAACAGTATGATTATCAAAATCTTTAAATACGATCTCATTAGCAATATCTGAATCTACATACTTAGATATTAAATTAACATTTGCTACCGAAAGAATTGTAGAAAGCGCCTCTCCTCTAAATCCCATTGTAAGAAGATTGTTTAAATCTTCAAAAGATGAAATCTTACTTGTTGTGTGTGTTTTAAAAATACTTGGTAAATTCTCCTGTGGTATACCATTCCCATTGTCACTTACCTCAATCAAATCTATACCACCATTTACAATCTTAATCTCAATCTTTGTAGCCTGAGCATCAATACTGTTGTCCATTAACTCCTTTACAACAGATGCAGGCCTTTCAATGACCTCTCCAGCCGCTATTTGATTAACTAATTCCTGTGGTAATGTATTTAACTTGATACCTTTGTTCATATATTTGATATTTTAACACAGATATTAATTAATCTGTTAAAATCATCAATATGAAAGAGGAATTCATCTTACAATCTAAATTTGAACCTTCTGAGGACCAACTATCCGTTATCTCTTCACTTACAGAAAATATTTTAAGTGGTAAGGAAAAGCAGGTACTGCTTGGTGTAACTGGTTCAGGTAAAACATATGTAATGGCAAATGTAATATCTAAATTACAAAGACCAACATTAATACTCTCTCACAACAAGACATTGGCAGCTCAGCTATATGAAGAATTTAAAGAGTTCTTTCCAAACAATGCAGTAAAATATTTTGTTTCTTACTATGACTACTACCAACCAGAAGCATATATACCCTCAAGAGATCTTTATATAGAGAAAGAGTCTGAAGTAAATGAAGAGATAGAGAAGTTAAGATTAAGTGCAATGAATGCTGCAAGAACTAGAAGAGATACAATTGTTGTTGCATCAGTCTCATGTATTTACAATATTGGTAGTCCTGATAACTATGAGAACAAATCAATATGGGTAAGAGTTGGTCAAAATATTGATATAAATGGGTTAACAAAAGATTTAGTATTTTTACGCTATGAAAGAGAATCTACTGACCTAATATCTGGTTCATTTCTTGTTCGTGGAGATACAGTTGAACTCTTTATGCCTTACGAAGAGTTTCCCGTAAGAATAGAGTTCTGGGGCAATCAAATTGAATCAATATCACAAATAGAACCGATATCTAAACAAAAAATATCAGAACTAGATAATCTTGACATATTTCCTGCAACTCCACTTGTATATGATGCAGAAACTATGGCTACCGCCGTACAAAATATTGAGAAAGATTTAATACAAAGAGTAGCTTTTTTAAGAAATCTTGGTAAAGAAGTAGAAGCACAAAGATTAGAGCAGAAAACTAAATATGATATTGAGATGATGACACAGATTGGATACTGCAAAAGTATGGAGAATTACTCCATATATTTTGATGGTAGAAAGACTGGCCAACCACCATATACCCTACTTGATTACTTCCCAGAGGATTCACTCATGTTTATTGATGAATCCCATATTACAATTCCCCAAGTAGGTGGTATGTACAATGGTGATAGGGCTAGAAAAACGAATTTAATTGAACATGGTTTTAGACTACCTAGTGCATTTGATAATAGACCTTTGAATTTTAATGAGTTTAGAAAAAAACAGAAAGATACAGTATATTACTCTGCCACACCTGATATATGGGAGATACAGGATAGTAACAATACTGTAATTGAACTTCTTACTAGACCTACAGGATTACTTGATCCAAGTATTGATGTTAGAAAGATAGAGAATCAAATTGATGATGTAATAAACGAAGTAAGAAAGAATACTGAGAAAGGTGAAAGGGTCTTAATTACTACTTTAACAAAGAGAATGGCTGAAGATTTAACTACATATCTTCAAGATTTTGGGATTAAGGTTGCATATTTACACTCTGATATAGACACTGTAGAAAGGGTTGAGATACTCAGAAACCTAAGACTGGGTGAATATGATGTTTTGGTAGGAATAAACCTTTTAAGAGAGGGTATAGACCTTCCTGAAGTATCACTTGTTGTAATACTAGATGCAGATAAGGAAGGATTCTTAAGATCTAAGACTAGTTTAGTCCAAACTATTGGAAGAGCTGCAAGACATCTTAATGGTAGAGTCATTATGTATGCAGATAAGATTACAGAGAGTATGAAATACGCTATTGATGAAACAAACAGAAGAAGAGAATATCAAAACAATTACAACAAGAAACATGGTATTACACCTGCAAGTATACAAAAAGCAATAAGGGATTCATTAGTTGAACAAGAGAACCAAGAAAAGAAAGAATTAGATATTGAAGTAGAGAAACTATCCGAAAAACAGAAGAAACTCCTTATTAAAGACTTAAGATCCAAAATGTTACTTGCTGCAGAGAATCTCCAATTTGAAAAAGCAGCAGATATAAGGGATAAAATAAAAGAGCTGAGTATTTAAACCCAGCTCTTTACAATTTCATTAATAATGAAAAAGATTACCTATAGAAGTTATCTCTCCTATTCTCTCCTCTATCAGTACTTCTGAAACCATCCTCTCTAGGAGGTTTAGCAATAGAAACGTTGATAGCTCTGCCATCAAGTTCTTTGCCGTTTAGCTCTGCAATTGCTTGCTCTGCTAATTCATCTGTAGCCATAGTAACAAAACCAAATCCCTTGGATCTGTTCTTGAACTTGTCTACAATAACCTTTGCCTCAGTTACTTCTCCAATTGTGGAGAATAACTCTGTCAAAGACTGATCTGTGGTATCCCATGAAAGGTTCCCTACAAAAAGTTTGTTTTGCATTTATATAAAATAAATAAAAAATAAATAAACTACGGATAAGCACACTTTGTAAAGTAACCTACACAGGGCATTAAGAACTTAATACCTTTCTTAACATAGATAACACATTATATCATAATTTTAATATATAATGTCAATTATGCGAATAAGGTACCTTTTAAACACAGATAAACGAGTTAGTAAATTTGATAGGCTAATAAGGGAGAAATTCCCTTCTCTGTTAACTGAAAACAGACCCGAGCTATACCTAGTAGCCGGAGGTGATGGTGCTATGCTTAGGGCAATTCATGACACTATAGATACTGGGATACCATATTTTGGAAAAGCTATGGGAACATTTAACTTCCTACTTAATTCCTTTGATAATGATGAAGACATAATTCAATCATTAATTGAAGATACAATAAAGATTGATACATTCAAATCCCACGCTATTGAAGCAAGATTGGATAACAAAAAACTTGGAGAAGCTGTTAATGATGTAATACTTGGTGAAAAGATAACTGGATACCATACTTTCAATATCTCAACTGAGAATGGTGATTTAAAAAATTTTGAAATGAAAGGCTCTGGTATATGCATAAGTACTGCAATAGGATCTACAGCTTTTAATTTCAATAACAACGGAAGAATATTACCACTAGATTCTAATTTTCTCTCTATAACAGGTATTGTATGTAATAGATTTCTTAATGATATAATTCCTTTTCAAGAAATACGAATAACCGCTAATGGAGCTAAAACATATCTTACTAATGTTGAATCTGAAATATTAAAAAATAACCAAGAGCTGATCTTAAGAAAAGGTTCACAAATAGAGATAGGGTTTTTAAATAAGAAAGAATTCTTAGAAAGAAGAATTGATATAGCACATAGATTTAGGAAATAAATCTAAAATATCTTTGTCAAAAGATATATTACATAGAAAGCAACTATCACTAATCCTGATACCCAATTAAACGACTTACTTTTACCAAGTAGTTTCATTTCAATCAACAATCCAAAGATAACTAGAATATTTAATATATTGAATGTATAGATATCTGAGATAGCTTCTTTGTTAAACAGTAATGGAACAAAAATTGCAGTTAATCCTATACCAAGAGCAATGTTTGCAATTGTACTACCAAAAACATTACCCACTATGATATCTACATATCCTTTTTTAGCAGATTTAATAGAAGTCACTATCATCGGTACAGAAGTTCCAATACCAATAATGGTTAATCCTAGTATGTATTCAGATATATTAAAATCTTGTGATAACCTACCAGTCATACTAACCAAAGCTATTGCAAAGACAATTAATACAACAAATCCCATAAATAGGTACAAAAGTGATTTTTTAATGGATAGATTATTTGTAATAGTTTCTGATATTGTACTAGTATCAACATCTACCTCCTTGTTATCCACTTCTCTAAGTTGTTCCCTTAAAGAGTACTGATAAATGATAATTAAAGTAATAACATATGCTAACATGATAATTATCCCCTCTACTCTAGTTATTACTCCATCAAATGCAAAACTTGTAAGTAGTGCCGTAATAGCAAGATATATGGGAATTTCTTTTTCAAATACCTGATATTTAGGAATAATGGTAAGCATAAATGCAGGTATACCTAAACCTAAACCAATATTAACAAAATTTGTACCAAGAGCATTCCCTACTGCAACATCCATACCATTCTTTCCCATTATTACTAAAAAGATATTAACAGCAATAGTAGGTAAGCCAGTACCTAAGGCTATTAATGTAGAAGCAATAACTAATTTACTGATATGAAACCTTTGAGCAAGTGCAACAGAGCCCTTCATTACCCATTCAGAACCTTTTATTAAAAAGAATAAACAGATAAATACAATTGTTAAATCTACTAAAATATTCATATTAATTGTTAACTTTGAGGATGGTTGCGGGACATAGACTCGAACTATGATTCTCGGCTTCAAAGGCCGGTGTCCTACCGTTAGACGATCCCGCAAAAGCAAATCATTATACTACACCATATATATTAATTGAAATATTAACCTATTCATATTATCTTGTATAGATGAAAAGACCACGAAGTAGTAAAAAACATGCGAACCCTATTAGAATGCCTAAAAGTAATGGTAAGGCCTCAATCGTTAAAAGAAAAAAGAAATTTCAATTTAATAACATATTTAAGAAAAAGAAAAACACTCAGATAAGGAGGAAGAAAACAAGTGCTAAATATATTGTTATACCAATTGCATTAATACTATTATCTGCACTCGTGTACTTCTCTGTAAAATATATTCTCTTTTTAAGAGAAAATGCATACGGTAATAAAACGTATGAAATAAATGATCTTGTAGGATTAGAAGGAATACCTCAATATCCAGGTTCTGAATATATGTTTATAAATGAGAGTGAAGATTTAATTGTAAAAGAATTTATTTCAAATGGGAATTCTGCATACAAAATACCAGATGGGATATCTATTGCAGATATTGAGAAATACTATGACAAAGAACTAAAGAAAAGAGGATGGGAATATATTCAAACTGTCCCATTAGGAGCAGAAGATAAGAAATATGGACAGTACTGGTTAAAAGATGGTAAAGGGCTAAGAATATACTCTAAATTCAGGGATATATGGTACGAAACTATCTCAGAGGAAGATGCCCGTACTGCCTTGTCGCGTATTGTTACTGAAGAGATAGAAAGAGAAATGTTAATAGCTAGTAGTGATAACCAAGATTTGTTACCTGATTACCCATGGAGAATTAAAATTCCTAAAGAGTATTTAATAAAATATTTTCCTACAGATATTAAAGATCAGAGAGCTGTATCATTCCAAAAACTTGGAACTTCTGAAATAGTTGAGATATATCCTATTGGTACATGGAAAACAAAAGAATTAGATTACATGCTTGAAGATTACTGTAAATTAAAAAGTACAGATGAAGTTACATACAGTGTTTTTAATAGTGTACCAATAAGTTTTAGAGATTCTTTAGGATTAAGGGCAACATTGAAAAAGAATTCTGATACTGTTATAGCATTGGTAATACCAAACAGTTTTAATAATCTAGTATATATACTTTCTACAACACAACTAGATGATCCATTCTTTGAGTATATAATTGAGAATATAAAACCTCTTGGAGCTAAAGATTAGTTAGTTTTTCAATTATTTTTTTAACAACCACCCTATTCTTTATTACTTCATAAATTTCATCTTCTTTAGCTTTTTTAATACCATCTACACTCTTAAATTTTGTTAATAGCTCTTTTCTTCTTTTTGTACCAATACCATCAATTTCATCTAATATAGACATCTTAGATTGTTTTATACTTTGTTTTCTGTAATGAGTTATTGCAAATCTATGTGCTTCGTTTCTTAAATCAATTAATATCTCAGGATTAAGAATTTCTGTTTGAAGTATTTCTCCATCTTTTACAAACCAAAACTCATCTTTAAGTAACAGGCCTGCTCTTTTAAAATGTTTACCCTTAGAAATACCCATTAAATATATACTATTTGGAATGTATTCCTTAACTACTGAAAGTTGTCCTTTACCACCATCTATTAGAAGAAGGTCGGGAATACTTGAAAGGCTTTCGTCATATGTTTTTTGTAAATTATTAAATCTCCTCTGTAATACCTCCGTTAACATAGCTGGATCGTTTGGATTATCACCACCCCTTATCTTAAATATTCTGTAATGGGATCTTTCTAATTTACCATCAACAGCTACTACCATTGAACCATATGCATGTTTACCTTGTATATTTGAAATGTCATAGCACTCTATTCTTTTTAAATTCTCCATTCCCAACTCTGTAGCTAAGTACTCAAAACTTTTCTTTCTTGCACTCTCTCTTTTGGTTTCGTATGACAAAGCTTCGTCATAGTAGGTAAAATCTATACTCTCTCCAATATATCTTAAATCCTTAATCCTATCTCTTAGTTGAGAAGCTTTTTCATATTCTTGATGTCTCGAATATATATTCATCTCTTTCTCTAATCTTTTAATATGATTCTCTTTTTTACCTTGAAGAAATTTAATAATGCTATTTATGTTTTTTCTATAATCTTCCTCTGATATTGCTCCAATATACGGTCCAGGACAAAGACCTATATGAAAGTATAGGGAGGAGGCACAATCTTTGTTTTTACATGTACAAAATGGATAAAGTTTACGAAGGTACGTATATACTCTTTTTATTGTAAAACCACTTGGATATGGACCAAACAACTTTCCATTTTTATACTCTCCTTTCTCTGTACTTCTAACGATTTTAACTGTTGGAAATTTTTCTTTTGTTGATATATATATCCATGCATACGATTTATCATCTTTTAATGCTGAGTTAAATTGTGGTTGAAGCCTTCTAATTAGTGCAGATTCTAAAATCAATGCTTCAATCTCATTGTTTGCCTCCGTGATTGATATATCCTTAACCAATGGCATCATCTGCCTTATACGAGGTCTATCATTTAGTTCTTTACTGAAATATGAGGTTACTCTTTTCCTAAGATTAATAGCCTTACCTATATACAGGATCTCACCTTTACTATCTAAGAACTTATATACTCCTGGTAACTCAGGAAGTACTTCTATTTTTCTTTCTAAACTACTATTCATCCCCTATTATACCTTAGAATTTCCTTAACCACTTCTTAGTTTCACTATTCATCTCAATCTTTTTCTCAAGTACAACACTTTTATTTTCTTTAGAGGAACTCACTATTATCCTCACAGGAACATCTCCATTTGAAGTTGAAATATATTCCTTAAGAAGCTTAATCTCTTTTGGGGAGTGTTTCTCCCTTATTCTAAAAGTTACACCTTCAAAGCTATCTCCATGCTCTGCTTCATCTATGTACTTAGCTCTTTCCATTACAATACTCTTGTCGTTGTTCTTTACTGATATTTTTGCAGCAATGAGTATGGGTTTTCCTACAACAAGAGAATCTTTAATATCTTGATATGTCCTTGGGAAAACAATAACGTCTGCTAATCCGGATTTATCTTCTACTGTTAAGAATGCCATCATCTCTCCTTTCTTAGTTGTTATCTTTCTAATTTTGTTAACCATGACGCCAAGTACAATTAAAGAATTATTTCTTTTCTCTAATGCATCTTTAACAGAAACTACCTTTTTAGATTCAAAAAAGTCTTGTAAATGATCCAATGGATGACTAGAGAAATATAGACCAAGAAGATCTTTTTCCCATTGTAATATTTGATATCTAGGTGCTTTTTCAATATTCGGGAGTTGGGTTACCTGTGTTTCAGTTGAAATATTTCCATTTTCTGTTGAAAGAGAAAATATATCAATTTGACCAAGGCTTTGAGATGAATTGCTCTTTTTTGCTCTTTCAAATATTAATGGAGAGATTGAAAGTAATGCGTTTCTTTCACCAAATTCATCCATGGTACCTGCCATTATCAAATACTCAATTGCTCTTTTTTGTACTCCCTTTTTAATTGTTCTAACAACAAAGTCATCTAAATTTTTGTATATACCATTTTCTTTCCTTTCTTTTACAATAGCTTGAACAACATCACTCCCAATATTTTTAATACCTCCTAAACCAAATCTGATACTGTCTTCATCTTCAATTGTAAAGAAGACTTTGCTTTGATTAATAGTTGGAGGTAGTACATCTATACCTAATCTCTCACATTCATTTAAATCAATTATTACTCTATCAAAATTATCTAAATCACCCTCAAGTAAAGCTGCCATGAATTCTAATGGGTAATGAGCTTTAAGATATGCTGTCCAATATGCTATGGTTGCATATGATGCACTATGTGCTTTATTAAATCCGTAGTTAGCAAATTGAACTAACTTGTCCCACAATCTTTCTGATTGAGCAACATCAAATCCGTTCTCTTTAGATCCAGCTAAAAACTTAGGTTTCTCCTTATCCATAATCTCCATCTTTTTCTTACCCATTGCTCTTCTTAGCAAATCTGCAGCACCTAGAGTATAGCCTGCAATAACTTGAGCGATTTTCATTACCTGCTCTTGGTACGTTATTACACCATTTGTAACTTCTAGTACTGGTTGAAGCTCTGGGAACACATAGTCCGGTTCTTGTTTTCCTTTCTTTACCGCGGCATATTCTGATATATATTGCATTGGTCCAGGCCTATATGCAGCAAGAATATAGCAAATATCTTCCTGTGTTTCTGGTTGAAGTGCTTTAATAGTTCTCTTCATCCCTTCACTTTCCATTTGAAATACACCTACAGTATGTCCACTTTTTATTACTTCATACGTTTCCTTATCATTAGCATCTAATGAAAGTAAATCTAAATCTACATCTCTATTAACCTTTATCTTTGTTACTGCCTCACCAATTACATTAAGATTTCGCAGTCCAAGAAAATCAAACTTCATTAATCCAACATACTCTATATCTGACATCTCAAATTGTGTCATACCCATACCACCCCCATGTGAATCTCTTTGTATTGCACAGTAATTTACTACTGGCTCTGGTGTAACAATAATGCCACATGCATGAGTTGATGTTCCCCTACATATACCAGAAACTTTTCTAACAATACTTGCAAGCTCTTTTGTAATATCAGAAGAGTTGATAATTTCTGCAAACTCAGGATTATGTTCAATCATATAGTCGATATCTTTAGATTTACCAAAAACAATCTCAACCATTTTTGCTAATCTATCCGTAGTTGCCAACTCAATACCCAAAACTCTTCCAACATCTTTAATAGCTTGCCTAGTCTGAAGTTTACTAAATGTCCCTATCTGCTTCACATTATCAATTCCATATTTCTCTACCGTATATTCTAAAAGTTCATTTCTTCTTTTATCTGCAATATCAATATCAAAATCGGGAGGGGAATCTCTTTCAGGGTTTAAGAATCTCTCAAAATACAACTCCCAATTTATAGGTTCAATATTAGTAATCTCAGTACAGTATGCAACAACAGAACCACATCCAGAGCCTCTCATACCAACAACAATTCCATTCTTTATACAAAATGTAACAAAGTCTCTAACAACTAAAAAGTAATCATTGTATCCCTTACTGTTAATTATCTCTAATTCATAGTTTAATCTTTCCCTCAATTCTTTGTTTACTTTTCCATATTTAACCTTTGCACCCTCAAATGTTAATTTTCTTAAATATGATTCAGAGGTCTCTCCTTCTGGTAAATCAAGAAATTTAGGTTCTACCCTTCCAAATGTAATATCAAAATCCTCAGTCATTTCCACTATCTTTTGTGTATTCTCAATAGCCTCTGGTATATCCTTGAACAGTTTCTCCATCTCTTCTGGTGTTTTAACATAGAATTCATTTGTAGGCATCTTCCTTCTCAAAGGATCTTCCCAAGTCTTACCATCACTAATACACCAAAGAATTTCCTGAATATTTGCATCCTCCCTATTTAAATAGTGAGAATCACATGTAGCTACAATTGGTAATTTAAGTTCCTTTGAAATTTTTAACAACCCTTCATTAACGGTATCCTGTTCTTCCATACCATTTCTTTGGATTTCAATATAGAAGTTATCCTTAAAAAGTTTAGAATACTCCTTTGCTCGTTCCAATGCTAAATCATAGTGACCTTCAAGTATTGGTTTAGAGATGGGACCTGCTAGACATGCAGAGAGAGCAATTAAACCAGATGAATACTTAGACAAAGTTTCAAAATCTATTCTAGGTTTGTAATAAAAGCCCTCCATATGAGCTATTGAAACAATCTTTACTAAATTTTTGTAACCCTCTAAATTCTTTGCAAGTAATACTAAATGGAAATATTTATTATCAATCCCAAAATCTTTTTGATCCATACCTCTTGGAGCAATATATATCTCACATCCAAGTATAGGTTTAAGACCAGCTTCTTTCATTGCACTTTTAAACTTCAAAACACCATACATGTTCCCGTGGTCTGTAATTGCACATGCATTCATTCCACTCTCTGAAAGCTTTTTAACAAGATCAGGTAATCTAATTGTAGCATCCAACAGAGAATACTCTGTATGGAGATGCAAATGAGTAAACATAAATTCAATAGCTCATCTAGTTCTGATATACTAGATTAGTATGGATCAATCATATATTTCAAGTATATACAAAAAAACCTTTTCTAGAGATACTTTTTGGAAGTCTAACATAGTAAGACTCTTCTCTCTCCTCCTACTCTTTTTGATATATTTCTTCCTACTATCTCCCTATGTAGAAAGAGGAATATCAAAATATATGTTAAATGAATTAAGAAACAGTAGAACACTTACACTTAACTATCTCACTCCACTGAATACACCTGCAGTATATGCGAATGTTTACAATCTTAATACCCTTTCTGCCTCCAAAAACAAAGAGGTTCAAGCTGGAAATACAGAAATAAAGAGCGAAGATCCAAGAGTAATTGCTATGCAAAAATTCTTACTAGACTACAACTCTCCCCTTTACCAATCCTCCAAAGTAATAGTTGAAGAAGCAGATAAATTTGGCTTAGATTGGAGATTAGTTGTATCTATTTCTGGAGTAGAATCTTCCTTCTGCAAAACTATTCCAAGAGGAACATACAACGGATGGGGATGGAGAGGTATAAATAAAACGGCAGATGGATGGAGTCAATTTAACAGTTGGGATCATGGAATATCAGTTGTAACAAGTGGACTAGCAATCGGATACGGTGTCCGCTTAACTCCATTTCAGATTGAACCTTATTATTGTCCTCCATGTGCTGCAAATCCAGCTCATGCTTGGGCAAATGGTGTAACAAGATATATGAGAGAATTAAAATACTATCTTGACAATTTAAATTAAAATATACTATCTTTGGATATATGGGCTTTATATTTAAAATACTGTATGTATTAGTAACATTTGTAGAGACATTAGTTATCTTTAGAATTGTTTTAAAGATAATAAATGCTGATGTTAATAACTCAATTGTAAGTTGGGTATACAACCTTTCGGATCAACTTATAAAACCATTTGAAGGTATCCTATCTGAAAGTATTTCAATAGACAGATTTACGATTGAACTTACCCCTATAGTTGCATTACTGTTTTATGCCATAATTGGTTTTGTACTTTCAGAACTCTCAAAAGCGTTTAAACAAGCAGATTAATTGCATATGTGATATAATAACAACATATGGCAAGAATAGACTTAAAGCAATCCAGTGGATTGCCTATTTTTTACAGTGGAGAGGATCTTCAGCCCCAAGGATTATCTGTATCAAGCATATCAACAATATGCATTGATGAAATACGCTCCCAACTACTTAATGAAGACCTCAATTGTCCAGAAGTTTTCTATAAAAAATATAAGGATTTAGATAAAGATAGTGTTTTCAAGGACAAAAACCTAAGAATTAATGTTTATCTTATTTTCCCAAATCTAGCAGGAATTGAATATTCAAAAACATTTGCTACAAGATGTAAAAACTACCCTCGTATCTTTGAAATAATTTATGGAGGGGGTGTTATTCTATTACAAAAATATGACTCCCCTATCAAGAACAGAGTGATAAAGATGGTTGTTAAGAAAGGACAAAAAGTAATAGTACCACAAGGATATACAAGCACTATAGTAAACTCAAGACAAAATTCGAACCTTATTGTACTTGAATTACACTCAAGAGATGCTTCCCCAAGAATTGTCCTTGATGAGCATAAGGGAATGTCCTATTATATAATCAGAAAGAATGCTAAACAGGAAACTGTACGTAACCCAGAATACAAAATAGTTAACGAACCAGAAAAACTCAACTCTGATACCATTCTATCCAAATACGGTGTTACACCAAAAACACCAATCGTAAAACAAGTAATGAGAAAATATGAGAAATTTGAATGGCTTTTTAAAGATACTCCTCCTATCGATATATAGCATACTCTTTTCAACCTTTTTCTTTTCTAATTCAGTATTTGCTCAACAAGGATTTCAAGTATACTCAGACTTTTACTATATATGGCATGAAGATTATGTCGATTCAACTATATATCTCACAATTACAACAGATGGTAGTTCTAGAGCAATCACCTACTATACAATAACTATACCCGATGAAAATATTGTCCCTGAGATATATTCAATAAACAGAGATACAAAATTAGATCCAACTATTCATAGAAGAACTTCTGCAACGGATATTGTTGTCGACCTTGATAATTTACTCTTAACAAATTCTAAACCTATTACATTAAAAATAACATTTAAAACTCCAGTAAGTGACAAACAGCTCTCTTTAATATCCTCTGTTACAAACACCACTACTAGGACATTTAGTTTTACATATCCAAGTTCCAAAGGAGAAATTACTTGGATCTCTGCTCCAATACAAAATATTAAGAGTGTTGGTGATAGTACAGAAGTAATTACAACACCTCAAGAAACAAATAGGGTTAATCTGGCATTTGGAGAAGAAATTTTATATAAATTTCAAATAAATAGAAATTTAACAAATAGTGGTGATCAAATCATATCCTCTGAAATATCTCTTCCACTTAATAATAATAAACAACACATTGTAATTGAGAAAGTGTTACCACAACCAGATAAAAGTTATAAAGATAGGGATGATAATTACATACTACAATATGAAGTAGCACCACAAAGTAATATAGAGGTGTCTGTTGAAGGGTATCTACTAATGAGTAAATCAACATACGATATTTCATATCCAGATATAGAAAATTTTGCCCTTTGGGAAATTAAGGATGATTCGTTAAAAAGACACATAAATAGATACTTAAAAGAATATGGTTTAAATATTTCCGAAAGTTTTTCAAAAATTGATGAATTAACAACAGAAGCAGAGTATGAAGTACTTTATAAAGGTATTTACCAGTATGTAATTACAAATCTAGAACCAAACACTCTTACACTAGGCTCTCTTTCAGGTTCTGAACGAATTGGTGGACAACAGGTATTAATAAATCAATCTGTATCTACAAGTGAAGACTATGCAGATGCAATAATCTCTCTATATAGATATCACAATATTCCAGCAAGATTAGTAATTGGGTATGTAACTAACATATCACAACACAACTCAGAGGATATATACCACTACTGGGCAGAATACTATGATAAAACAAAGAAAGATTGGATTCTTGTAGATCCTTTCTTAGAAGATTTCTCTAAAATATCACTCTGGGGTAGAGATATGCCAGACCATATATCACTAATATATAGGAATAGTAACCCTAATTCACCAAAGCTCTTCTATTTTACTAAGGAAGATTTTAGCGTAGAAATAGAGAAAGGGATACCAGAAATAACATATGAATTTGATGCCGATTTCTCATTTACTCCATATAAATTACTTGACCCTTACCTTCAGGGTTCCATTACATTATCAAATAAAGGAAATACAATCCTAGACTCATTCTTAATAACAAAATCTAATCCTGAAATAGATAAATATATTGACTATATTGAAAATAACAACCAAGTTGCACTATTACCTGGTCAGACATATCAAATAAAATTCAATATACCTTCAAATAAAGTTGAGTCAAATATCTTTGCTGTGATAGAAGCATCTAGTGGTACAGAGGTAACTGAAGGAAAATATATTGAAAAAGAGATATCATTAATAGATGATAATAACAATCTTAAAATATTCTCAAAATTACTCTCAATATTATTATTCTTCATATCTGCAATTCCTATATATTACCTTATAAGGAAATTAGAAAAAAAGAATGGATAACCAAGTAATAATCACAATTATAATTCTCCTTTTAGTATCCCTACTCTTTGTTGTCGCCTACATTAACAGTAAACGGATACCTGAAAAGAGAAAAGATAGAATATTTAAAAAATTAGATGATTTAAAAGATCAAATAAAGGATGGGGATACATTTGCAATGAGAGATGCTGTAATTAGATTAGACAATTTACTTAGTAAGGCATTACAGATAAAATACAGAAATGAAAATAGCTGTGGAGATAATCTTAAATTAGCTCGTAAGCTTTTCAATAAAACAAACTATCAACAACTCTGGGATGTACATAAGTTAAGAAACGATATCGTACATAGCGATAAGAGTGTAACAGAACAAGATGCTTCAGAAGCATATGATATATATAAAATGGGAATAAACAAGATATTAAGATGAAAATGTTAAAAACAATTACCTTACTAATAACGATAATAATATTTGTATCTCCAGTTTATGCACAAGAGTTTGAGATTGAAGATGTTACTCAAAGTACTGTAGTTGAAGATGAAGATAATAATACTGTTAAGAGTACCAATAGTTACTTTGAGTTAGAATTAAAGAGAGGGGTACAAAATCCACTAAATAAGGAAATTCCTCTTACTTTGTATATAACTCCTAAAATTGACTCCCCAAAGACACAAATACTTTGGAACATACCTTCAACATTTGGTGTAGATATTAAACACAGCGAATTTGTTGATTTAAATAAGGATCAAACATACTCTTTTTCAATCGATGTTAAACCTGAAAGAACAGGCTCATATGGAATCTCTGTAAACGTAATATCATGGCAATTTGATACAAATTTAACAAATACTGTTAGCTCGACAATAACATTAAGTAAAAGTCTAATTGTACAACCAGTAGATCCAGAATTTACACTAATCTCATTATTACTTCTACTTGCATTCCTATTAGTTTCAGGAATAGGAATATACCTTTTAGTAAAAATATCTAAGAAATTATTAATAAAATTGAAAATATGGCTTACTCCTCCCGTTTAAGGAGTGATAGTAGCTCTTTTATATCTCTTTCTAATTCATTTTGCTTACTTTGAATTTTTTCTAAATACTCCTGTGTTAAACTATCTTTTGTTGGAGAAGATATAAAGTAATCAATAGGTCTACCAAGTACATCTCCTAATCTTTTTAGTAATTCTAGATTGGGATATGATCTTCCAGTCTCATATGAACTAATTGTCTTATCTGATAACCCAACACTTAAACCGAGACCTCTTTGAGATAACCTCTTTTCTTCTCTAAGTTTCTTTAATTTTAACCCAAATTCTTTAATAGACATCTACTTTACAAACAGTTCAATTAAATCCTTAATACTTTCCTTTAATCCCTTTCTCTTTTCACTCTGAGATCTTTTCTCCATATTTGAATTGAAAACATCAAACCCTGCTTCATACTTCTCAATCTTAGATGGTAAATCATATGGATTTTTAACTTGTTCTCTTAGCTCTAAGATAATGGCATTCTTTTCATTTAACAGATTTTGAGATTGACTAATTTCAGATTTGTAATCATCTATACCTTGTACTAACTTTTTTTCCGTTATCCTTAAATCTCTTAATTCAGATTCAAGACCAGGTACCTTAGAGGAATTTTCAATAATCTTCTTGTGCTCTTCTGATTTAAGCAATTTAATTCTAATTTCATTCTCCTCTAAAACACCATACTTGTAATATGCTAATTCTCTACTACTAGGCTTTCTACCTAATACCTCGTCATATACAGCCTCAATCATTGGAACTCTTTCTGATGGAGAATCTCTAAATGAACGACTTTGTCCACTACTAAAATCGTCACTCTTTTCTTTAAAAATATCCTCTGCATTTAACATATCTAATTATACCGTAAATACAAGGAAAAATCAGTAAAAAGCGGGAGACGGGACTCGAACCCGCAACCCTCTGTTTGGAAAACAGACATTCTAACCATTGAACTACTCCCGCAATTAGTTAATTCTACTCTGCACTATCCTCTTTTTCAACAGCCTCTCCCTCTACAGGAACTTCTATTTCATCAGTCATATATACATCCTTAATATTGTCTATCTTTAATGCTCTTCTTCCAATTCTCTCTCTAAGGAAGAACAATTTAGATTTCTTTACTGTACCTCTTTTAACAATCTCGATCTTTTCTAACAGATTTGAGTTAAAAGGAACTATTCTTTCTACACCTACTCCGTAAGATATCTTTCTTACTGTTAAGGTTTTACCTAAGCCAGATCCTTTAATAGAGATAACTACACCAGTAAAAATCTGTATTCTCTCTTTGTTACCCTCTTTAATTTTTAAATGTAACTTCACAGTATCCCCAACCCTTACTAAAGGTCTTTTTTTGTACTGATCCTTTTCAACTGTGTTAATAATGTTAATATCCATAGCTATTCTTTTAAAATATAATATCTGCAGTCCGTATTATAGAATAAATTCTTAAAATATGCCACAATATACAATCAAAAACTGCCATGGACAATAAAAGAAAGGTATTACTCATAATATTAGATGGACTTGGTGCTGCACCTGCAAGTAAAGGAAATGCTGTAGTTTTGTCTAATCCACAACATTTATCCAAACTTTGGAGTACATGCCCTCATACATATTTACTAGCATCTGGTGAGGCTGTAGGACTTCCAAACAACGTAAAAGGTAACAGTGAAGTAGGTCATATGAATATTGGAGCAGGAAGAGTTGTAATGCAAACCTTACCAAGAATAAATCATAATATTAAAAGTGGTCTTTTCTTTAACAACAATATTCTACTTAACGCATTACAATACTCTAAAAAAGCTAATTCCAGAGTACATCTAATAGCTCTTGCTAGTGATGGAGGCGTACATTCCCATATTAATCACATACTTTCAACTGTAGAATTCTTTTCTAAAAACAACTTTCAAGGAGAACTTTTTATACATGCTCTTACTGATGGAAGAGATACTCCAACGAATGATGCCATTAGAAACTTAGATATTTTACAAAACTGCTTAAATCAAAATGGTATTGGGAAGATTGCAACTCTCTGTGGAAGAGTATGGGGTATGGATAGAAACAAAAATTGGGAAAGAACAAAGAAAGCATATGACCTTCTTACACAAAATATTGGAAATAGATGCAGTTCATACAAAGAGTGTTTACTTGACTCTTACTCAAGAAAGATATCGGATGAATTTATATCACCGACTGTATTAGTAGAAGACAGTAATATAAAGAAAGGAGATACCGTACTTTTTCTAAATTTTAGACCAGATAGGGCTTTACAACTAACACAAGCTTTAATTGATACTGAGTTTGATGAATTCCAAAGACAAGATATATACCCAATATATTTTGCAAGTATGGTTGAATATAGAAAGAACTTCCCACAAAAAGTACTATTCCCTAAACAATATATATCTCTACCACTAGGAAACATTATTGCATCACACGGTATGAGACAGTTAAGAATAGCCGAATCAGAAAAATTCCCTCATGTAACATACTTCTTTAATGGTGGAACAAATGTAAAGTACAGTGGAGAAGATAGGATAGAGATACAATCTCCTCAAGTACCAACATATGATTTACAACCAGAAATGAGTGCACTTAAAATGACAGATACCCTTATTAAAAGAATACAAGAAAACATATATGACTTTACTGTTGTTAATTTTGCAAATCCTGATATGGTTGGACATACAGGAAATATAGAAGCCACGATAAGGGCTGTATCAACAGTAGACGAGTGTGTAAACAGGTTGGTACAGGAGTTTACAGCAAGAGGGGGAGTCGTAATCATTACTGCAGATCATGGAAATGCAGAAGAGCTAATAAATATTGATACTGATGAAATGGATACTGAACATTCATATAACCCAGTGCCCTTAATAATTGCAGGTATACAAATGAACTCCATAAAACTCAAATATGGCTCTCTAAGAGATATAAGTCCAACAATACTAGACTTAATTGGAATACCAACTACGCCTGAAATGACTGGATCTTCCTTACTTGGTACCTTTTCTTAACCTTTTGTATATTCCTCTCCCTATATATAAAACTACTACAGCTATTAATAATACTAATATTGCATCTTCATACTTTGATACCCATTGACCAACTACTTCCCAACTCCCACCTAGCACATACCCCGTATATGCCAGAACAGAATTCCATACTAAAGACCCTAGTAAGGTATATATACTAAATATTCCAAAATGCATTTTTGAAACTCCTGCTGGAAAAGATATTAATGTTCTCACTATTGGTATTAACCTACCTAAGAACACAATACTATTTCCTCTCTTTTCGAATAGTTTAAATGTATTATCTACATGTGATTTCTCAATGAAAAGATACTTACCATACCTATTCAAAAACTTAACAAAAAAATCCTCACCTAACCTTCCAATTAAATAAAATGGTAAAGAACCTAAATATGCAGCTACAGTAGCTACAACTATTACCACATATATATTCATATGACCAAGTGATGCTACAAAACCAGAGAATGGTAATATTATCTCGCTAGGAATAGGAGCAAAGAAACTCTCAATAAACACAGAGATAAATACTCCCGTATATCCAAATCTTGTAATAATATCTACGAGCCAATCAATAAAAATGGTAATCATAAGTGTTTAGTTAAATATTACTCTTCAGATGATATATTAAATATTACTGTATTACCAACCCCCACCCTATTACTTAAACAGAAATTACCATTTACTTCTAATACATATTTAAATGGTTTCTCAGATAATATATTAAGACAGTAATCAGATTCACAAATAGAAAGATTCTCTTTAATATCAACAACATAACCTCTTGAATCTATAAATATCATATCTAATGTAATATACATATCTTTCATCCAAAAAGGTGAAATATCCTCCTCATCCATTATAAACAACATACCATTGTACTCTCCCAGTTCTTTTCTCCCAGATAGCCCATTACTTCTTGCAAGTACTGTATCAGCAAGTTCAACATTTACAATAATAGTTTTACCATCACTATTAAATATCTCTACTGTATTATCTTTGTTAATCACTTCTTCCTCGTTCTGCTCTTTGTTCACATCATCTGAAAGCTTAATATCGAATATAGAGAATTTGTTTTGTATAAAGTAGAAAATTGATACTACTAAGAGTATGTATAAAATCAATTTTAATTGGCTATTCATATTAATAAATAATATATAAATAAAATAGTATTCTCAAGCTACATAAGGTATTGCTTAAATAGAATAGTAGTAATATAATGCTCAGTTCTTTCAAAAGACAATGTGATAAGGATTTTTTTATCATTCACACTGCTTAAAATAGCGTGTTTTAGAATTCATTCCTAAAGGAGGATGAAATGGGAATACCAAGAATAAGTGATATTGAGAAAAAAGCTTTTGTAGTTTTACTAAAGATGTTCGCAGGTTCATTTCTACTTATACTGTTCCTTAAGGTTCTTTTCGGTTAGTTTCTTTCAAATCCAAGTCTGGTAACTAGACAATCTATTTTTACCAGACTTGGTACCTCTTTAAAACACGCTATATTTTTCCAATAATAGACAATCAAAAATATATAATGTACAATGCAGACGCCATAAATTTGCATTTTAAAATATATGCAAACCTTTGAGAAAGAATTAAACCCCATATATACAAGAATTGATGAAATCAATAACTTTAAAGAGGTTTTTTCTCAAAATAATACTGAAAAAGAAGAATATCCCCATCTAGAAAAAGTAACAAATATTAATGCATTAACTGCTAAAAGAATGCTCTCTAGATTAAAAACCTTAGAAAAAGATTTAGAAGAGCAAGCAAAAACAATACAAAGAGAAACTGATATGGATTCTAAGAAAGATGCAGTAGGGATATATAACAAGATATTAAAAGAAATAGAGGACTGTGTAGAAAGAATAAATAGGGAATTAATTAAACTAGATACTCCATATTTTGGAAAGATACTCTTTAAAACAAAGATAAGGGAGAAATCAAGAGAGCTACCAATATATATAGGGAAGTTTGCATTAATGGATCCAGATACATATCAACCATTAATTAGTGATTGGAGAGCACCCATTGCAAACATATACTATGAAAACAGTGGTCCTACAAAAGCCTTAAAATATGATACCCCCTCTGGAATAAAGGAAGGAGATTTAATACAAAAGAGGCAATTTAATATTTCAGAAGCTCGATTTAAACATATATATGATGCTAAGAGTGGTAATACGGCTGCTGATGAATTTTTACTTGCTCAATTAACAGAAAGATTAGGACAAAAACTTAAAGATATTGTTGCTACAATACAGGAGCAACAAAACAAAATAATAAGGGAAGAAATAAATAAACCAGTAATAATACAAGGGGTTGCTGGTAGTGGTAAAACAACAATATTACTACATAAATTAGCATATCTGTTCTACTCACATCAAAATAATATTCATCCAGAAAAGACATTAATAATAGCTCCCAATAAAATGTTTCTTGATTACATCTCTGATGTATTGCCTAGTTTGGGCGTAGAGAAAGTAGAAAGTAATACATATATTTTCTGGGCAAAAAACATCTTAGGTTGGAATGATTCATATACCATATTCCCTGGAGATGAAGATTTAAATATAAAGGAATATAAAGGTACAAATGAATATATTGAAATATTGGATTCCTACTTTGAAGAATTTGAATCTAACTTACTCGAAAACATCCCCTATGCAAGAAAAGATGTTCTAAGAAGAAGATATTACGAACTTAAAGAACAAAATCCTAAAATAACAATGACAGAGAGATTAACTCTCTCATTAGAATATGCATTTGCTCAAAAGCAATTTAAGGATAAAAATATTAGAAATGTATATGGTACTTTTGAAACAGATAATTTAAAAAAGAAAGAAATATTAAAATATTTCTCAAGTAATACTATCTCTATGGAAGTATATCGAGATATGTTTAAAAAGGGATACCTAAAAAAAGAAATAGCTACATATACATTAGAAGGAGTGTCCAGAAGAGGAAAACAAAAAACATATAGAATGGAAGACCTAGCACCAATTCTTTACCTTCATCTTAAGATACATGGCCATTCTGAATTTGATAAGGAGTATGTAATGGTTGATGAAGCACAAGATTTAAGTCTAGTACAGATATTAACGCTTCTTCAAATATCTAAAAATCAGAATATTACATTCGCAGGTGATTTAGCACAATCCATTATCCCCCCATTCTATATTAAAGATTGGAATGGAGTAATAACACTCTTTGAAAAACTCGGTCTTACAAAATACTCATATCACCAATTAAATAGATGTTACAGAACTACATTAGAAGTGATAGATTTCGCGAATAAAATATTTAGAGATCGTTTTCCTAAAAGCTATAAATTACCTGAAGCTATACTTAGACATGGAGAAGAGATAAGGATCTTTAAACATGAGAAAGAGGTTAAAGATATAACAGAGAAGGATTTAAAAATATTAGTAAATGAAATAAAGAAACAATTTGAAAAAGGTTCTGTTACATGTGCACTAATATGTAGAGATAAGGCGCATGCAAAAATAGCATATGAGAGATTAATTAAATATGAGAAATATTTAGAAAGAGATATTGTTGATTACTCTATTAATGACTATAAAACAGGATTACTAATACTACCTGTTGAAGATGCAAAAGGGTTAGAATTTGATACCGTTATGTTACTTGATGTTAACAGTAGTACATATCCAGATACAGAGCTTTCTACTAGGCTTTTGTATGTAGCAATAACAAGGGCTTTACATAGGTTAGTAATAATTGAAAATAATAATAAATCACCAATAATGAAATGAGTATATATGGTGCTTTAATCGGAATAGGAATAATAATTGGTATTGAACTAATACGTAAGTATTACAAGCAGATATCATATACAGACATACTTATAATCCTCGTATCTGCATTAATTGGAGCAAGAGGACTTTTTCTTTTGCATAACATCCGTGAAATACAAATTGGAATAATAAATCCAATAGCAGTATGGGATGGTGGTTTAGCATTCTTTGGAGGATTAATAGGTATACTTCTTTCAATATATATCATTAGTAAAAAGAAAAAGCTCTCATTTCTAAACATCTTGGATTCTACCCTACTCTTCTTACCTTTAATTCAATCAATTGGAAGAATTGGAAACTTTTTTAATCATGAATTGTATGGTAAACCCACCTCTCTTCCATGGGGTGTGTATGTACCAGAGCAGTACAGAGATCAACAGTACATATCATTTACTCATTTTCATCCCGTATTTTTCTATGAATCTATCCTCAATATCCTTAATTTTGCTATCCTTCTCCTATTAAGAAAAAAGTTTAAAAAGGAAGGATATATAACTGCAATATATTTTATCAATTACTCATTAATACGATTACTAATGAATGTGATAAGAATAGACAAAGAGTATATACTTAATTTAGAGACTTCAGATATCTTTTCTGGTATATTTTTAGCTATAGGGGTCTTAATCCTATTAAATACAATGGAAAATAATAATATAAAAGATTTAATAGCAAAATTCTTTTCAAGAATTCTTACAATATCCTTAATTATCCTTGCAATTGTTTCAATTCTCTTAAAAACAACATTACCATTTGAAACTGAATTAATAATTGCAACACTTACATTTGTTGTACCAATATTAACAATAGTTCTTTTCAAAAAGTTAGGTATAACTTCTGATTTTAATGTAAGTAAAAGGAGTGAAAGACCAAGACTCTTTGCAGTAATGGCAATATCTTTTGCAATAGCACTTTACATAGCTATTAACTCTTCTAGTACTCTTTTAATAGTAATATTCTCTACACTTAATATCACTTTCTTTTTAGGCTTTGTAATTACACTTTTTTGGAAGATAAGTTTTCATATGATCTGGAGTATACTTGCAACCTTCTTTATCATTTACTCATTACAAACACCTCAATCATATCTTTTAATACTTTTCATTCCTTTAATTGCATGGTCTAGATTACAATTAAAAAGGCACTCCCTTTTACAGGTAGTAGCAGGTACTCTTTTAACTCTTACATGTATTTTTCTAGTTTTAACCTTTATTAAATTCTGATAGAATTCACTTGTTTATGGAAAATCTAACAATTACACAAATAAGGGAAAAACTACTTAAAAAGGAATTCTCTGCAGAAGAACTCTTAAACTACTATCTTAGAAAGATTGAGCAAGAAGATAGTAAGTTAAATGCATATATAACAGTAGCAAGTGAGCAAGCTTTAAAAAGTGCTAAACACTTTGATAACAATTTTGAAACAGAGAAAGATAAGAAATTAGGTGGAGTACCATTGGCAATTAAAGATGTGTTTTCTACCAAAGATATACTTACTACATGTGCGTCACATATATTAGATGAATACAAACCTGTATATGAATCAACCGTTACATCAAGATTAATATCTGAAGGGGCTATAATACTTGGTAAAACAAACTTAGATCAATTCTGTCATGGATCATCAACTGTAACTTCCTACTATGGACCTACTAGAAACCCCTTTGATATGGAAAGGTTACCGGGAGGTTCCAGTGGTGGTTCAGCAGCTGCAACAGCAGCAGATCTTTGTGCAGGTTCACTTGGTACAGAAACTGCAGGTTCTCTTAGATTACCAGCCTCATGGTGTGGAATTGTAGGTTTAAAACCGACATATGGAAGAGTATCAAGATATGGAGTACTTGCAATGGGTTCATCTCTAGATTGTCCTGGTCCATTAACAAAGTCAGTAGAAGATTCTGCACTAATACTTTCCGTAATAGCTGGATATGATCCTAAAGATTTTACATCTTACAAAGATGATACTTCTGATTACCTTCTAAATCTTAATCCATCTCTAGTTAAAGGAATGAGAATTGCAATACCTAAGGAGTATCTAGAATTAGAAATTGAAGAAGGTGTACTAAGAAATTTTGAGAAAGATATTGAGATATTAAAAAGATTGGGAGCTGATATACAGTATGTAAATATATTAAATCCAAGCTTTGGGATGGCAGTATACACTGTAACATGTAGGAGTGAGGTATCATCCAATCTTGCTAGGTATGATGGTACAAGATATGGATTAGAAGGAAAAGACAAGAGTAGTATTAAAAAATATTACGAATCTACAAGAGGAGAAGGATTTGGACAGGAACCAAAAAGAAGAGTCATGACAGGAACATATTCCCTTTCTGCAGGATATGCAGATGAATATTTTAAAAAGTCAGAACAGGTTAGACAATTAATAAAGGAAAACCTTAATGAGATACTCAAAGAGTATGATTGTATAACGTCACCTACTACACCTACGATTGCCTTAAAAGATAAAGATGCCGATAATCCTCTCTTTGGAGAAATGGCTGATATATTAGCAGAGGGAAGCTCAGAAGCAGGATTACCCGCAATATCTATTCCAAATGGTAAATCAGAAAATATGCCAACTGGTATACAGTTTATAGGAAAAACATTAGACGAACAAACAGTACTCAATGTAGCAAAAGCCTTAGAAGGAAACCTTAATTAAGGTTGCAATATATCCTCAGTTCTACCATCTATTGAAATAACTACAGAATCAACTGTACTAAACTGTTTTAACGTTTCGGTTATTGATGCCCTTATACTTGTAACCTTACAACTACCACCGACCCCCTCTTCTAATTCTTTACTTAAGTCTACCTTAGCTATACCATTTTTAATTTCTAAACTCTGTATTATTACTCCATCATTAATGTTAGTAAAATACCCTTGATTCTCCTCTTCCTCTGTAGTTCCTTTAAAAAGTTCTTCCAGTGACGCCCTACCTACTGCTACTGTTTTCTCTACAACCCTGTTTACTGGAAATACTAAACTACAATCGTCTGTAGATCCCATATCCATATTTGGTAAATATACCTTTAGAGTCATAGTTTCTGGTAATGGTTTAACAAGTAGTTTAATATCTGCAGAATCTTCATTCTGAACTAAACCTGAAGGATTACTTTTTTCAAATCTTAAAATTACCTCCATATCCGAATCAATATCAAGACTCAATACAAATTCGAATGGTACCTCCCCTTCCTGTGTCCATTCCTCTTGTGCCATAGCATTTAATGTACTAAACACCTCCCCCTTACTATTTAATACTCTTACAGGGAAATCTCCTTCAAAATACCAACTACTGTCTACACTCCCACTTATTGTATCCCCAACAGTAACAGTATCATTGTTCTTAACATTAAGCATAGATATTCTAGTTCCTTTTACAGAGAGTACTTCTTCTTGTACTTCCTCGTTTTCGTTGTTGTTTTCTGAATTCTCTTCAGTACAAATATCTGTAATTTGTTTACATATTGAAAATTGACAACAGATGTCCTTGTTCTTAAAAATATATGCAGTACCAACTAAGAATATTGAGAGTAATAATATGCTAAGTATTAATACGATATTCTTTATCATTGATATGTATATTTAAGTAATTTACCTTACATTCATAGTATACCTTTTTAAAAAGGAATTTCAATATACATAATTTAAATCAAAACTCCCTTTTGTATCTCCCAACTAATTCAGCATATCCAATAATATGCTTTTCTATTACTCCCTCTAAAATCTGTATTGTTGTTTTCTCAGGATCAGTATCAATCATTTTATCTAGAGCATATATTTTAAAAAAATATCTATGTTCTCCATTTGGTGGACAAATTGGATCCCACTCCCTGTTTCCACTTGAGTTCTTTCCTACGACACTAGATTCAATAGAGGATTTAGATGTAATATTCCCTGATGGACGTATATTCCATACCATCCAATGAATCCAAAGACCTGCAGGGGCATCAGGGTCTTCTACTATTAATACAAAACTTTTAGTTTCTTCAGGAGGCTCTAAAACCGTTATAGTGGGTACTTCTCCTTCTCCATCACAGGTATATTTAGAGGGTATATATCCTTCATTTTCAAATCCTGTACTACCAATTATCATTTATAAATGTTTTTTAATTTAGATATTGAATTAAAGGTATGTTTTGTCGTAATATCATGTATCAGAAGTGAGAAAGCTCATCACTTCTGATATTTTTTATTCCAAGAGATTTCTTTAATCGTATTTCTATCTCTTCTTTTTGAAACGATAATGTTCTTTATTTTCTTAGCTTCCTCATAACTTATTATTACCGAAGGTATTAGTATTACTAGTAGAAATCCTATTGGGGTTTTTACAAAGTTAATGGGATATCCTAAGAGAGGAATTCTAAATACATACTTACCTACAATTTCTTCTTTATCAACAGAAGCAACATCAGACACATTATTAAAATCACCCTTTGTTTTAAATGTATTATCTTCATTAATTCCTACTATCCTATGTGTAACAGTTACTAAAGATTTTCCACTTCCACTTTCAAAAGCAATAACATCATTTACTTTGTATTCTTCCTGTTCTTTAACGAATATTAAATCACCAACTTTAATTGTTGGTTTCATTGATCCACTTTTAACAGAATATAGCCTGAATGGTAATTCTACATTTAATGTAGATAACGTTGATATTAATGCAATAAATATTATAAATACAATTAAAAACCAATATATTATTTTTAATATTTTTTTATTTAATTTTTTCAAAATTTTTTACTAAAAAATAATACAGAAGGCTGCACCTTTCGATGCAGCCTAATTTAAGAGTTAATCATTATCTTGCATTGCATCAACGATCTCAGAAAAGGTTACGGACTCTCCCATAATCTCATTTCCTGCTTCGCTATCAATACTTAATTTTTGACATACTCTCATTGTCCATCCTGCTCTAATATTGTCTGCTGGTGATCCAGAGGCATCCTCCTCATTAGCATGTTGCCACAAATGACTTACTAATGTCTGTGGTGCGAAATCCTTTACAAACCCATTGTAAATAGGATTCTCTCCGAAGTCATTCGTATTACATACACTATCTCCTCCAGCTTCCTCCATTTCCATTTTTAAGGCATTGTACAAATCTGTACTTCCACCTGTTTTCTCAAATGAAACATACCCCTCAAATGGCATTAACCCTGAGTTGAAAATATCCATATATTCCCAACCGTCTTCAAATCCTGGATAAGCATTTTGTATGTCATATGGTTTACCTGCAGTATGATTAAGAGTCAATGCAAGTTCTCCTGTAGCAACAGTATTACCTGCAATGATCTCTTGATCAGTAAATAGTGCAAATGTTGAATTCACCACTAAAGCTCCTAAAGCGGCGATTATCATCGCACTTGTTAGAATTTGTCTCATATTTAATTTTTAAACAAATTAAATAAGGCACTTAGTGCATATCTACCTTATGCTTTTTATCCTTAAAATTTATATATTCTCTTAAGGGTTTATTCGAACATAAAAAGATAGAACTATTTCTAAGCAAGGTTTTTTGTTTTTGTTGATAATTTCGGAACGCGTTTATTAAAACTTCACTACACTATATATTTTTCTATATATATTTATATATGTCAATAGTTAGTCAGATGAAAGATTCGTTTCTGTTGTTAATAAAAGGTTTGTTAAAACAAAAAAAATATTAATACTGAGGAAGAAAACAAAGTGAGTCGCCTGGGACTCGAACCCAGCACCTACTGCTTAAAAGGCAGTTGCTCTAACCTGATGAGCTAGCGACCCAACGAATATGATTATAACCTCTTAAGATAGTATTTTACAAGCCTTTCTCAACTATCTCTTTAATAGGTGAAAAAGATCTCCTATGTATATCACAAATACCATATTCATATATCCTTTCCATATGCATTTTAGTACCATACCCAACATGTTTTTCAAAACCATATTCTGGATACTTAGTACTAATCTCTTTCATATACCTATCCCTTGTTACCTTAGCTAGAATAGATGCACAAGAAATTGAGTAATGCTTTAAATCTCCACCCTTAATCTTTTCCATACTGTAACCAAGAATAGATTCAACATTGTTACCATCTACAATTAAGTACCCTGCTTTTTTACCAAGTTTTTCTTCTACCTGACCTAACGCTCCCTCCATTGCTATCCTTACAGCCTCTTGAATACCCACCCTATCTATTACCTTTGCATCAATCATGCACACTCCCCAAGCCACACAATTCTTTTTAATATATTCGAATACCTCTTCTCTTCTTTTAGCCGTCATCTTTTTACTATCAGTAATTAACGGATTTAATACAGAATCCTTATTAATAACTACTGCCCCAGCAGATACAGGACCTGCTAAAGGGCCTCTACCAGCCTCATCTATACCAACTATATCTTTGAAACCTTTCTTCCAAAGACTCTTTTCTAATTCAATATCAGGATATTGCATATATGCAATATTACAACATCAAAATACAAAACTCTAGAAATATATTAACTGGTAGTGTAATATTAAAGTATATATATAAATTGTTCATAACTAATAAATATGAGTTCCTCAGATGATTTTTTTAAAGGATTAGTATTTGGTGCAGTAATTGGTGCTGCTGCAGGTTTAATGTTAGCTCCAAAATCAGGTGTAGAAACAAGAGAGGATATTAAGAAACTCTCTATGGAGTTAACTGACAAAGGAGAATTGCTTTACAAAAATGCAAGAAAAGATGTAGAGAAAAAGATTAGAGAGATAAAAGCTGCTGGAAAAAGATTAGACTTTGATTCATATAAAGAGTTAGTTGCAAAAGTAATAGATGAATTAAAGAATGATTCAGAAGTAGCATCTACAACCGCAAAGAAAATTGGTATTAAACTCAATGAAGATTGGGAAGATATCAAATCTGCTGTAGTTTAAGATTGAAATAAATCCTGTTTAATACTAAAATCAACCAATTGCGAGAGTAATTCAATTGGTAGAATGTCTCCTTCCCAAGGAGAATGTCGCGGGTTCGAGTCCCGTCTCTCGCTTTTGTAGTTGAATATATATTCCCCCTCTGTTACAATTCTTGTTACGAAATGCTGGTGTAGCTCAGTTGGTAGAGCATTCCCTTCGTAAGGGAGAGGTCGTCGGTTCAAAGCCGCCCACCAGCTTTTTAAAGAATATGATTACGCCAAAATTTACAATTACAAACCTAATTCTTAACTATATTGTTAAGTACGAATTAGCAATACAGTCAATAAAGGACACACAGGTCCCTAGTCCTTTGCTTCAACAGCTTAGAGAACAATTAAGAACAGAGGAGATAGATAAATTGGGGGAATTGATAGCATTTCCAATTGGATACAGTAAAGCTCTTACAGTAGAAAGAGGACAAGTATTACCTTCATACAAAAACAAATTAAAAATATTTACTAATTACAAAAATACCCAAGACTATATAGACGTATACACCCCTAAAAGTGCACTTAAACCATCTATTGAGCTATCAACCCATTTAAACAAAATATTAATGAAAAATATTGTTGAAGAGTGGGATTTAGCTAGAATAAAGAATTTCTCAGAAAAACCATACGACCTTTATGATACATGGTACAAACTAAGAGATTACTACCCGAGTATAGAAATGAGATCACATTTCAATGAACTGTTTGGATGGATAACAAATTCATCCTCTGGTACTCACAAATTAATACAGCTGTGTATATTGCTGTATGAATTTATAGATAAAGCACCCTTCTATGCAGGTAACCAAATAACCGCAATATCTACAATAAAGATACTAACCAAAATATATGGATACAATCCATACAATGTAATACCCTTTTCTAAAGCATTCTTTTCCATAAGTGAAGACATTGTATCAGCATTTAAGATATCTAAAGGTAAAAGAGATCTCACCATTTTCATAGAAGCAGTACTCTACACCCTTTCTCTTACAGTAATGGACTCTTCAAAGAAATTAACACAGATATACAACGAAAAAGTACAATTAAGACAACAGATAGGGAAAGATTTAAACCCAAGACAAGTAAGGATAATTGAATACCTAAACAGTAATTCAAGAATAACTAGACAACAATATACAAAAATGATGGGTATTTCCTTTATGACCTCATACAGAGATCTACAAGAATTACTTGATAAAGAATATATATCACAAAAAGGTAAAGGAAGAGGAACATTCTATGTAATTCCAGATCAAGATGATGAACAAGCAACAGAAGGTATAACCATCTTCAGTTAGATTGCGATATCACTGTATAATTGATATCATTTTACCGATTAATTAAAGCATAGAATATCTGTGAACACATCTAAATACGATGTAATAATAGGTTTAGAAATACACATACAAAGCAAAACAGAAAGTAAAATGTTTTGTAGCTGTTCAACAAACTACTTTTCAAAAGAGCCAAATATAAATGTATGCCCTGTATGTTTAGGATTACCAGGAGCATTACCAGTACCAAATAAAAGAGCAATAGAGCTATGTATACTACTTGGATTAGCAACAAATTGTGATATAGACAATGAGATACACTTTGATAGAAAACATTACTTCTACCCAGATCTTCCAAAGGGATATCAGATAAGTCAGTATAAGAAACCAATATGCTCAGATGGATATGTAGATATTAAAGATGAAAACAATAAAACATACCGTATTGAAATTGAAAGAATACATCAAGAGGAAGATGTAGCAAAATCTACACACCACATTGAACAATCTACAGGTATGGAATACTCACTAATTGATTACAACAAATCTGGTATACCATTAATTGAAATTGTCACTAAACCAAACATAACAAGTGCATATCAAGCAAGGGAGTATGCAAACAAGATAAGACAGATTGTACGATATCTTGGTATATCTGACGCTGATATGGAAAAAGGACAGATGAGGTGTGAACCAAATATCTCGATACAGGAGAAAGGTAAATGGGAATACAAAGATGGAAAGATATTGGCTATAGGAGAGTATCAATTAAATCCTAAATCTGAAGTAAAAAATATTGGCTCTATCTCTGCAGTAGAGAAATCAATACTGTATGAAATAGAAAGAATAGAGAAAGAATTAGAAGAAGGCAAAAAGATAATACAACAAACAAGAGGTTGGAATGCAGATAAAGGTATTACAGAGTTCCAAAGATCAAAAGAAACTGCAGATGATTACAGATATATGCCAGATCCAGATATCCCAATAATT
>Ga0209727_1000654_pt1 | contig 36187 bp, 59 predicted proteins | sample RifGroC1_FD_183995 | JGI IMG/M metagenome (GOLD analysis project Ga0209727, IMG submission 183995) | Groundwater microbial communities from Rifle, Colorado, USA - Groundwater C1 (SPAdes) (version 2) | ecosystem: Environmental > Aquatic > Deep subsurface > Groundwater | place: Rifle, Colorado...
ACCACCGTAATTACTCCCGCTGCCATGCACCCCCGTCACTCCCAATCCAGAAACGCCATAACTTCCTGAACTGCTGCCGACAACTCCGGTACTGACTCCCGTAGCTTGTAGCCCTACTCCACCCGTACCGTTAGAATAGAATTTGGCTCCATAAGCATTTGCACCAGTGACTGTGACATATACGCCAGTCGCAGCACTGCCATTCGTAAAGAAATATGACGCGCTGCCTGTTTCTGATTTTACGACAAGCCCATAACTACTACTGCTTCCAGCAAACAGACCAACGCGGGAATTGCCGGCATTGGTGTTACCAAAAATACCCACGTAATAATCTGACTCCACTTGCCCTATGCCTATAGTTGCCAGGACCGTAACTGTACCGTCGCCCCTGTCTCCGTAAAAAGTCATCTCGCCTTGCGTTGTATAGTTGATGTCAATTCGCTTGACATTGGTTGATGACGTTCGGTAGGTCGCAGAGATAATATCCCCCGCCGTCACTGTGCCAAGGTTGGCTGAGATCGCAGAAAGCAGCGTAACGTTAAGTCTGTCGGCAGTGACACTCGCCGCCCTGATATTGGTCGCTGTCAGGTCGGTTATAAACGCCTTCTTCATGTACGTTCCGGCAGGCAGGCTTACCCCGTCAACCGTTGTTGTCGTCGTCAGATGGAAGAAGGGGGAACCGTCAACCGCGTCTCCGTTCGTTGCTACAGGAGCGATTGAGAACTTATCCGCGACAACCATGAACTCTGAAGTAGGCGTTCCGTTGTTTGCGGAAGAGATAAGCCCGTACCCTGTGACGTACCCGTTATTGTCTATCTTGACGGTGTACTTTCCCTGGATACCGTCGATTGATGAAGCATTGGTCTGAATCGAAGTCGTATGCCCCCCGACAGTCGTTTGCAGTGTCGAGATACTTGACGCCTGAGAAGTGTTCACGCCTTCGACATTCGTCACTCTCGTCGTTAAAGTCGAGAGAGCAGAGGCAGTCGCCGTCACGCCAGTCGTACCATTGTTTACTGTGGACTCAAGCGCCGTAATAGCTGAACCCTGAGAGATGTTCGTGTTTTCGGTATTCGTCACTCTTGAAGTCAGCGTAGTCAAGGCTCCTGAAGTCGCTAGGACTCCGGTAGCTGGATCATTGACGGTCGTTTCCAGAGCCGTGATGTACCCTGAATGCGCGGCAACGGTGCTCCCAATACCATCTACTTCGCTGTCCAGAGACACAAGACTCGCCGCATTAGCCGAAACCATGTCTGCCAGAGTCGCATAGTTTCCAATCAGAACCCAATACGTCTCGTTCGTCGGAATCGGAGCTGGGGTCGAGTTGATTTCAAGGATGCACTTATAGATTGAATTGTCATAGGAAACGAGCGCACCGACGATGTAGGTATCATTCTCGTCAAAGGGCGCGGTAGAAATCCCATTGGCAAGGGCAGTCTCCACCCCCGCTTCGACGGAAATCATTCGGTCGATAAGACCCGTCCCGGTCGTGTCGATGAGGTTGATACGGCTTTGCAAATCTCCGTACAATTCGTTTTCAGTCAACTGGTTTTCGAGAATTTCGATGACATAGGCAGGGTCGTTGGCAGTCGTCGCGCCAGTCCCGGCAGTCGCGTTGAACGGGCCGATCATGTTGGATCGGCTGATGACCCGCGCCCAATAATAGTAAGTCACGGCCATTGACGCATTAGGCGGAAGGTCGGAGTAAAGTGTTGCTGTCGTCGTGCCGATCTTCACTGCTGTACCCAAGTCGTCAGTCGTGGAGCGCCAAATCTCGACGTAGGAGTAGTTTCTAAAGTTGACCGCATCCCACTCAAGGATGATCGTTCGGAAGGCTCCTGTCGCCGTCAGACCGACAATAGCAGGGGGAATCGCACCGTCATATTCAGAGCCGGTCGCCTGAAGGGATGAATTAACCAGACCCGCATTCACCAAGTCGTTGACCGCTACCAGACCGCCCTTCTTCTTGAGAGAATTAAAGAGGACGCGCAGCATGTCGATTGCCCGTTTGGTATTCGGCTCCTGACTCGACGGTATGGTAGGGAGGTCGGGTAGACTCATTTCATCTCACTCACGCTTTCGGCAATGTCCACCGCATAGACGTTGACAGTGCCTTCCACTTGCGCCGAGATTTCAGTGCCACGAAAGCCTGAAGGCAGGCGGAAGACCAGGTTATTGGCGACGGTCTGTGTATGCTTCAAAGTCCCGTCTACGTAGACTTTCAGCGTCACCGGGTAACTGTCGGCATAGACTCTCGCGCAACTCATGTTGATCGGTTTCTCAGAGACAAACGGCTTCGACTTCCAGGTATACGTCAGATACCCAACCCCGGCATCCCACTTGACGATGTTGCTCCCCACCATGAGATAGAGTTCGCCAGTCGCCGGGTCATGATAACCAGCCGTCGCGGTTATTCCGGAGAGAGTAGCCAGGTCTTTGGTAGCGGGATTGAAGATGAAAGTCGTCGTCCCGAAACCGATATACAGACCTCCGTAGAAGTAGGCTTTCGTCAGACCCAACGCTTGCCAGTCGTCTTTAGAAAGAATATCCCTGGTAATCAGTTCCACCCCGTTGACGCCGGCAGACATCAAGCCTCCGGTCGAAGGATAAGCGACAGCGTAGCCCATATCCACGACACCGAGTTTCAGAGTGCAGGCATAGCCGTTTTCAAGTCTCTCAATCGTCACATCAGTCGGGTCTTGACCGGTGGCAATGCGGGGAGCACCGTCTGTCGTGACGAGAACCGTCATGCCATATGCCCCGATACCCATGATCTCGTCAGAGACAGGCCATCGCTGATTCAACGGCCACGCATGAGGTTGATAGGCAACTGAATAACAGAGTTCGTTTCCGGAATAGCCGGCAAGACAACCATTTGGGAGAGCAATTAACCCTTTCAAGCCAGTCGGCGGGACATCCCACAACAGACTGTCCAAAACCTCACCTAAATCGGCTGAGTCCACGGTGTCAGAGAAGGTCGTTGTCGCCACTGCGACTGAACCAGCCAACTGATAGGCCGTATCGGAACTTCCTGTGTTCGAACGGAAGATTTCCTTCGTTGCTATGTTGTAGTTCCCGACTGGCGCAACGCTCATGTTCGTAATATCAACGCTTTGACCGGGAGCAACGTCAACGGTTACGGAAGCAGAAGACGGAGGGCCTGCCTCACCATAGGCCGAGACGTACCGATATACGTAGGTCCGAGATTCCACAAGGGTCGGGTCGGGGTCGGTAATACTCCCAACCACCGAGACAGTAGGAGCCATTGCCGGAGCAGGGACACCCAGGAGGTAAGAGTTGTTCGGATAGGCCGTTCCTCCGGTGACTATCGCATCCAAGACAGACATCTTTGGAGCGCCGTCGCCGGTCCAGTAGATCCTTTTATACGCATCTGTCGCCGTAGGACTTTTGGCGACATTCACATCCAGATCAACCCAATGCAGCCAGTATTGATTCTCGTAGAGATAGATGCTGGTCTTCGTCCCGACTTTCGAAGGCGTGTTCACTGTCAAAGGATTCTTCCACGCTTCCAGAGAACCGGACGTGAATTTGCAGTTCTGCGCCGTCACTGCCGCTGAGTCAGGCAGATAGTGAGGGTCGGCTTTCGGAATGATCCCGCCAAAAGGCTTCAGACTAATTCGCATTCATCTCTCCAATGGTTTCGGCTTGAGCCTTACCGCCCATTGCTGCGACAAACTTCTGGAAGAACGCATCGCTCTTTGCAGCGTCGATGACTTCGGTATCTTCGGAGAAGGCCCGGTAGACGATGTAATCGATCAACGGCGTCTCGTAGATGTCATCGAGAATCGTTGCAGAAGAAATATTCCCGATGAGAATCACCGCAGGAGCCGCCGACTGAAGGATTCTCACCTTGCCGGGAGACGCAGGTTGCGGCGGATAGACAAAGAACGTCTTGAGAAGTTTCCTGTCAAAGCAGTAATACTTGGGGATCGCACTAGCCGTCGCTGCCATCCAGTTCGGGTAGAGTCCATCCAACACCGACTGTTCAACCGGACTCGGGACGCTGGTTGCTGTCGTTCCGTCCGACGCGACATTGCTGATGATCCTGATGAACTGAAGCCCGGTGACAGTCTGAACGCTTCCCTCGACCATAGTCATGACGGCAGTCTCGGTATTCGCGTTCGGCTTATAGAGGACGATTTCCTTTTGACCTGAATTTAACCAACCCAACAAATCGGCATTATCCCACCGCACAGACCCCGCATCGTTGAGGATCTTTCGCGCCTTGTTCATCACTGATTCTGCGGTAATCGTCGCCATTAGTTACCTCATACGTTGAAGTAGTCAGGGTGTGCGCCCCGCATACGTTGGCTGTTTTCATAGGTGTAGTGGAATCTGACAGTTCGTGGAGATCTAAAGGCAAGGATCTCATCGATCATCTTGCTCATGATTGCCTGGAATTGAGCGTCGAGTAACGCGCCCATCCCCGTCATGCCAACTGCAATGATGCCTTCCTGAAGGACGTTATCGATAAGCCCGTTGTAAGGAATGACGTTGGTCAGCGCGGTAAACTTGACCGGCTTTTTGTAATACTGACCGACGATGGTTATTGCAGCACTCGTCGTCGGGAACAAAGTCATCGTCGTTCCCCTCAATCCGTAAAACTGAGGTCTGCCGGCAGTCGTTAAAGAAGCTCGATATTCGCCCGGTAACGGGTCGAGATGCCAGGTTGACCCTGAGATATAGGGACGCTCGAAAAACCCTTGGAAATCGGTAGGGAGGGTCACGGTTGACGCATTCGCTAAGACAGCCTGAGAGAAAGACCCAAGGATGAGTTCCGATTTCTTCGTCATGAGTCTGCGGTAGATGATGTCCATCGTCATGTTAGCCGCAGTCAGGAAATCGATCATCGGCGGCTTGTTGATTTTCGCAAATCTTCCGATAACGATGTCCAGAAGATCACCGATGGACGTTTCCCCGGCTTCGCTTGCTTCAGTCGAAGAGAAGACCGTATCGTAACCTATGACTTCACTGGTCGAGACTAGGACTATCTCGATAGCAAACGGACCCCCGGCAGGAGAATCAAAGGTCACATAGTACCAGGACTGTTCCGTTGAACTGTCGGGGAACTCCGTCATCAGGAGTTGGCAGTTGGCGGTTTCCTCAGAGACAAATGACGTAGCCAGGAAGTCGTAGAACTCGCCTGTACTATTCAGGAGCCTCATGTAAATCGCAGCATCTCCCAATCCCTTGTCGTACCTGAATGATTCGTTCATGGTCTGTCCTTTACGGTAGAGGGGTTACTTTGTTGCCTTTTAAATCGGTGCTCACATCGACCGGTTTATCAACAGTGCCGTGGCAATAGACGAGACTGCCATAAGCATTAACAGTCTGTGAGTTGTAGGCGCATCCGGCAAGGAGTGTTGCTATCAAGATCCATCTCATTTCTCGCCTCCAATCTGCCGGTTCAGTTTTTCGTATTCCGACTCCTTTGGTGACACCATTCTCCCTTCAGTCTTTTCATTGACCTTACGGAGACATTTGCGACATATCTTGTTGCGCCCTTCGTTGGGACAACCACAGGCGCAATAGACGGCATACACTGCACTAGGTCTTATGCTTTCCGGTTCATAAACCCACTCATGATCGCAAGCGGCATCGCCCTCATTCACAAGCCGCGTCACCTTTTCGTACTCGCATGTATAACCACCTTCGTTGGCAAAAGAAAAACCTTCCCATCCGGCATACGCGCCGGAAGCCACCAAGAGAAGTAGTGCAACGATTATGTATTTCATTTCCTGAACTCCCATGTGGCCCGTACAATGGCCGTGTTTGTTTTCACTGGCGATTCCCCTACCTCGTGTCTTACGCCGGTTCCTGCCTCAACCTGTACTGTCTTGGGGCAGGCTACGGAGGCGCAGCCGGATAAAATAACGACCGCTATTATAGATTTTCGCCAGAAACTAAAACATGCCATCGTTGCAAATGCACCCGGTAGACGCTTCATCTATTGACTCCTCAAAAAGCTTTTCGACTTCATCGGCCCAATATCGGTATTGTTCCAAAACCTTTTCTCTTTCGTAATACGCTTTTGGAGAGGTGGTCACAATTTCATCGGCCATCAGTTTTGAAACCATGCTGGCCATTTTCAGTTTTGCCCGTAAATCTTGCTCACGAAGTTCTTTAGCCTTGAGACATTCGCAACCATTGGCAAAAGCCGACGAGTTGAATAGAAGTGCCATCAACAGCACCACCAGCGTCAACGGCAGCGACTTGATACGAAACCGCCGTTCATTCTTCAGCAGGGAGTACAATTTGTTCGGGCTGATCCTCGAAGGCGTGTAGCCGACAAGATAGCCAATCTGTTGCAGTGCCGCCGCGCAGATTTCAGAGCAGAACCATTTCTCAGCAGACTGCCAGCCGATAGGAATGGGGAGAAAGGAAAAGCCGATGCCGATCATGTCGTATTTCAAACCGTCCTCGCCTTCGCAAAACTTGCGGATTTCTTTCTCCTGAGTCTTGTTGCAAGGGATGTCGATGAAGTCCCATTCGTCGTCGCTCATCTGCCAGTCTTTCCAGCGCGTCCCACCGTCGGACTCATCAGCGGAAAAACTCTTGCCATCGGAAAAAACAAGTTCCGAATGAGAGTACTTGCCAAAGGTCCAGAAGCAGATGATGCGACTGTAAATGGTGTGGCACTTCTTGCGGAAAGCTATCTTCATAAGTCCCTCCATTGGCAATACTTACAGCACGGCTCTATACCATGCACTCCGTTACGCCTGTGATACGGGCAGTAGGGGTTCACAGCCAGGAATGCTCTGTGCTGGCAGCCGTCATACACCAGAAAGCTTTGAAATTGTCGGCATCCTCTTTACGGGCAAAGCGGAGCGCTCTATTCGGGTCCGTTGTCCATTCCGGCTTACCGTCAACAAATCCCGCCCATTTTGGCCCTTCCAGTTCGATTAACCATGCTGTTTCTTCCCTGCTAGTCAATTCTTCATCATCCGCTACCACTTCGGAAAACATTTGCTTTGCCTGCTCTGCGGTAAAAAGGTTGGTCCCGACCGGCCATGTCTTGTCCTTGTTCCATTCATCGTCCTCTCTGCCATCGAAGCTGATGCCGCAGTCAGGGGCGAAATCCGCCGGCAATTTCCAACACAGGAAACGGTCCACCATCTGATTGATAAATTTCTTGCTCATATTTTTCTCCTTTGGCTCATATAGATTGCCGCAGCATCCGTTCAAACTCCACCGCATACCCGGCTATCATCTCGGCGCAGTCCATCCCGTTGATAATTTTCCGCGCATGGGGATAATCGCATTCCTCACCATTGATGTAGGTCGAGAGTTTAACGCCAGTGAATGACCCCTTCCGCATCCCCCGGCTCATGATCTTGTAGGCAATGTCAGGATTGCAGGCGAGTTCCGGCTTGCCGTACAGATCCACCCCCAGCGCCTGCCCCATAGCCTGATAGTTTTCCGCCCATGTCAGTTGGACATATCCCCGGCCATAGTAAACCTTGCCATTCTTCGCCGGGAGGCCGTACTTCCTGCCGGACCCTTTGCCGTATTCTTCGATAGGGCGCCAGGTGCGCTGGCATTCGTGCCGTACCGTGGCCAGCATGTAAGCGGCGTGGCGAATGTCGGTGATAGTCTCGTCCTGTTCAAGGGATTGCAGAAGGAAGAGAAGGCCGTCCTTCGCCGGCTGCTTCGGCTCTCCCCACTCGTCACGGTACAGAGATAGAAATTTTGTCTTGTCGATCGCTTCCACGTTTTATCTCCAATAACTCGTCAACCGCCATCTGCAACAACACTTCGCACCGGTCAATAATCTGATGCTCTCCCGGCCCATACGCCCAATCCCGCGCCATGCCGCAAAGATTGATAGCTTCGGCTATAGCGAGAGGGACGGCTTTCATTTGGGCGGCGTCCAGTTGGGGCAGTCACGGAGGCAGCAACCGTATTTTCGTTGATGCTCACAAGGATTTAGACAGTGCATTATTTACCTCCCGGCCATAGCCTATGCGTCACCATCAGATATATGAACGCGAGGATTGACACCCCAATGGCCCACGATACGCCGTCAATAAACCTGTTCCCAAGTTTGTTCGTCACATGCGCCACCCTTCGCAGGTCTTCGACCTCTTCTGTGGTCAGGGAGGGGAAGCGGCACGGATGGTCAGAAAATGCCGCCTTGATCGCCTCAATGTCGGCTTCGGTCAGCTTCCTATCCCCCGCTCCCCGCCGCTCCGGTCCTCTATATTCTTCCTGCACAGCCACCTCCTCACAGTGTTTGAAGTTCGTTTGCCAGGATGCTCGTTCGTGGGGTTGGTACATTATTCAATATCGTATGAATACTGGTAGTACACATCAAAAGCTGATGTGTTTGAAGCGTTGATATTAAATAGTACGTTGCTGCTCGATGTTGCTGCCCTGACAAAACCGCTTCCACTAGATAGAGAAGTTGCTGGGCCGGTTGCGTTGTATACCTGTGTAAATGATGTTGTTATAGGAGTTGACAGGTTAAACGTTGTAGATGTTGGCGCGCCTGCTGTTGGATCAATACTTACCCGACCCGCCACGGTAACGGTATTCCCCACTCTAATATATCTCGCCACTGTCGGGGTTGGAGTGGAGTCTAAGTTACTTACTGAAACTGCTGTTGGAGTGTATGTGCCTGATGCCGTGACAGTTGCTGTAGTTGTGTAACCTTCTACTTGATAACTACCTGTTGTCGAATCTAGCGGGACTAATACTGCGCTCTTTCTAGCACCTAAAGTCCACGCTGAATTACTGCGTGTACCGTCAATGTTAAAATAGTCTCCGGCAGAGGCACTGTCGATAGTCATGCTTGAGGTTGTATCGTTTACCAGTAATGTTCGTTTTGGCGTGGCCGTATAAGTTGTACCAGTACTTATTAGTTGCGGGACAGTGTGCGATGTGCCTGCTGTAAAAATAACCACCTTCCCAAAATCATCTACAGAGGGGTTTTGGCCGTCTCCGTACGATACGATAGCGCTGTATTGCATTGCTCCGGCACCACCTAAATCGGCGGCAGCATCAATTATTGTCCCGTCTGGGAGTTTAAAACCTCCGGAGGTTGATTCAATCTGTGCAGAAGATGTAACAGCCCCATCATCCCTTACGGAAAATATTGTAGCGGCTGAAGAATCTTTAAGTTTTAGCGTGTAGTCTGTACTTCCGCTTGTTCTACCCTTAGATGTTATAACCGCCTCACTATCACCAATGGTCAGCCCCGGAACTATAGATGTTGCCCCTATTGGCGTATAATCAAATTCGATTGCCATGCCACCAGCGCTGGCACTCCAATTTTCCAAAAGATAATATTTTACTCTTCCTCCCTCTCGAAACGTTCCTGATGTGTCATAGGTGGAAAAGCCTGATAGTCTAAATGCTGTTTGTCCTGAAGTGCCTGCTGTTGGACTAGCCAACGAACCGTTTGATTTTCTACCGTTCACAGCAGCAACAGAGGCAGTGCCATAGGCATCTTCAAAAATAAGACTACTAGCCCCATCTGCAACCAAACTAAGCGGAGACGCTGCACCTCCTGAAGCCAATTGAGCAATGGTATAACTATTAGTTCCATCTCCTATGGTTTGCGTAGATGATAATTTGATAGCATTACCAGATAATGTTGCCCCCGAAATATCTATGCCTATTGTGCCGGTATTACTTAAAACTATCCCGTTAGTTATTTCGCCGCGTGTCTTTATTCCATTTCTAAATTTTGAATTGTTTACTGCATTTAGCCTTAGTCCACTACCAATCTCAGCAGTTCCGGATTCCCCGTGACGCTTTGCAAAAACATCTAGGCCTACACGGTTCCCTGAATTATCAGTTCCAGTTACATCATCCCCATCAGCTTCTATATCAAATTCATGGGCTATGAGAGTCCCGGTATTATCTGCCGTAAAATCTTTAGCTTCAGATACTCCGCCCCAGGTGGTTGTGCTGGCGGCACTTTTTCTGCCTTGAGCATATACGCCTACGTTTTCACCAGACCCATAATTATCAACTACACCAGTTATGGCCCATTCATAGGCTGTAGTTCCTGCTCTAACCGCATCAAATACATATAAACCAGAGTTGACGTACCCAGCATCCCCGCCTGTATAGTTAGCGTCTCTGTTTATATACACAGATGATGTGGTTGTTGTTGCGGAGGGTTGAAAAGTTTTCCTGCCAGTGATTGTTTCATTGGTTGTTCTAGTTACTCTATCCACCGAGGTGTAAGCATCAAAGGGAGCTTTATACCGCGCATCCCCCCGCGTGTCGTTGTGGTACTGGGGGTGATCGTCGGCGGTTTTGTGGGCGGAAGTGTAGGAAGTGAATGATGCTTTTGCAAGACGGTCGGTAGAAGTGTAGTTCACAAACGCCGTGTTCAGCGTCCTCCCCTGTTCCGCGCTCAACGGTACAGCCGTACCCCCTGCCGTCAGGTTGTTGACCACATCATTAACTTCCAGTATCGCGCTTTCGAGGTCGGAGAGGTAGGCAAACTCAACCGCACTCGGCCCCGTTTCGCCCTTGTACTTGCTAGCATTGACGACACCCGTTCCTGAGTAAGTCAGCGTTCCGCCAGAACCCAAAGTCATCGTTGACGAGGTATTCGTTCCCCCGCCCACCGTGTCAAAGGTCGGACTTGAACCAGTCAAATCATCTCGCCAAGCCGGATTACCTGAACCATCAGTCTTCCAGACCTTCGAGGCATTCCCCGCCCCTGAAGTTACCAGGCCTGCCGCCGTAAACGAGTTGGAAGGGATGGTCGAAGACGTGTGGTTGTGTGTATCGTCGCCTACTACAATGGCCCCATACGTTCCTGAGACATCGCCACCAAAAGAAGCTGAAGTGCCTATCTTCCCGGTGAACTGCGTCTGGACTGAGGACGTTACGCCGCTCAGATAACTCAATTCAGTCGAGGTCACGGAAGACGCTGCGACTTTCCCTGATGTATTAGAGACAAGCGCCCGACTTGCGGTAAGGTCGCTCCCCGTTATAGTCGTTGCTCCCCCGGTTACGGTCGCCTGTTTTGCATTGAGCGCGTTCTGAAGATCGGTCTGGTCGCTTAACGTCCCGGTGATCGTACCCCATGACCTATTTGCGGCGGTATACCGGGAGAAAGTTGTTACCGTCACCCGGTCCTGGCTTGTGTAATTCGTAAAGGTTTCAGCAGAGACACCGGACCTGTCGATAGAGGTGTACGCAGCAAAGACTGAGGTATCGACCTTGTCGCCAAGCGCCTCATTCAAGTCAGTCTGGTCACTCAGCGTGCCGGTAATGCTTCCCCACGTCCCACCACCACCTGCGCGTTCAATCGAAGTATATGCGGCAAATATCGATGTCAAGAGCCTGTCTTGCGAGGTATACGCGGCAAAGGTCGCTTCATCGAGTTTCCCCGCAACACTTGCCGCTGCATTAGGCCGATGTTTATAGGCACTCGACGCATTGATGTAGACCAAAGCACTTCCGTCATCGCCAGCAGTCGGAGCTTCAACCCGCTTCCCCTGGATCTTGTTGGCATCAGTCTTCGCCGGCTGTGCGACTCCCGCCCAAACGTGAGGGAGGATTTCAACACAAGCGATAATCCCAAAAGCTGCGATGATCGGTAAAGTGCCGCGTTTCATGCGTTACCCCTTGATGATGTCCAGTATTTCAGCAGCAGATACTTTGAAGCCGGCCAGGTCGGAAACGTCCTTGACTTTCGGCAGAGCAGGCTTGTTGCCGATAGACTTGCCGTAAGCCTCAACGGGAATCTGTGCGATTGCAGCCTTGATTATTTCCAGACGATCAAAAACTATCTCCGCGGCATCATCTTCCAATTCGTTGAGTGCAATTGCTGCATCAATCATGGTGTCCAGCGCGGCGGTCTTTTCTTCGCTGAGAGGGGCAGGCATCTCATACGGTTCCATGTCGTCACGATTCGCCTTGAACGGAGAAAAGGGATAGATACGTCCGGTCGTGGTCTGTTTCAGATACTTCGGTGGGTTTTGAAGATCGATTTTCATTGCTGCCTCCTTGGATTTCATAGGTGCCTTGTATTTCACGCCGTATTCAGGCGGAACGTCAGACATTCCAGTTGTTTCGCCATTAGTTACGATGGTTGCCATTGTTACCCTTGAGTGATAGCGGTAAACTCGCAGGACAGACGAGTTCCCTTGTTGCAGTAAAGGCCGGTCGTCCCGGTTGTAACGTTCGTGTCGATGAATAGACAGCCTTTGGCAAAGCCGACTCCCGCGTTGGTTGGGACGGTCGTGCCGGTGGCCAGCAGGATGTCCCCCAGGTCGTCATAGATTAGCGTCTTGATGCGTTGCCCACCCTTGAGATCGGGAACGCCGCCTAACTGGATTGCGTCAAATATTTCGCTCATCGGGAATCTCCTTTTGTTTGGTTGCTCAAATCAGGGGAGAAATTGCTTTCTCCCCGTCTTTCAACAATCAAACATTTGAAGCAAACTTCGCGCAGAATGTGCCACCGGTCACTGCACCTGCCAGAGTCCCGGATGCCGCTGAACGAATCAGCAACCTGTCGCCAGCTGCAACCACCAGATTTGCCGCAGCCGCAAGGGTCAGCGTCCGTTTGCCATTGGCGACGAGAGCCGAACCACCAGTGGCTTTTGTCGTGTTAGCAGCAGTAGCCGCCAGCATCACCGTACTGCCTGCCCCGGCTTGTCCGAGGTTGGTGATGGTAAAGGTGATGTAGTTGGTGTCGTGAGCCGCAAGTGCGTCAATCGACGAAAAGAACACTTCCGACAGAAGCCCGGCAGTTGGCGCAATAACGTAGCAGTCGGTGTTGCCGGTCGTTGCTATCGACGCCGGGGAAACCTGCACCGCTTTGGTATTGTCACCAAGAGCGGTAAAGACGCAGGAAGTAGAAGTGCCGGTGTTCTGATGAAGTGCGTGATTGGCGGTTGCGGTATCGGTTTCGATGAAGAGGCAGCCTTTTGCGTAACCTGAACCGGCGTCAGCAGGAACAGTAGCGCCGGTTGCAATCAGCTTGTTGCCTCTCTCATCGTAGGCCAGCGTGTTGACGGTTCCCCCGTCACCGGCCAATGTTATGTCTCTGAGTATTTCCCCCATGCTCTCCCCCTTAGCTCATGTCGCAAACGAGCATTTTCACCAAGACGGTGGGATTCGTGGTGGTCGTGCCGGAACCGACAGCGGCGACGAGATTCACCAGAACATCGGAAGTCCCGACGTTGAGCGGCAGTGCAGTCGTGGCCGAACCGCCAGTTGCCACGGTATTAACGGTCAGCATGTCGGCAGTCGCGGAAACATCGGTAGTCCCGAAACGGAGCTTCAAAGTCGAAGTCCCGCCAGCCCCTACGTTGGCAACGGTGATTTTGATTCTGGTTGCAAGAATGACGTGATTTGCCGGCAGGGTGAAAAGGTTGATGATGTCTGCATTGGCGATTTTCGCGGAAAGAAGGGTGTCAAGATCAAACGTCTTCTCGATCATGAACGGCTGATTCGCCTGAGAACGGGCAACAATCGCCTCAGTGCTCACGGCGGTCGTAGTCGAAGGATAAGCTGCCATAACTATGTCTCCTGTAAAAGTTGCCCCCTCCTATGAAAGCGAGGGGGGAAAGAGATTAACCTTTAACGGCGTAGCAGACGCCCAGGGAGGTCGGCTTGACGACTTCATAGCCGTAGACCTGGAGGCCGTCCATGATGGTGGCGAAGGAATCGGGGTCAGGGAAGGTGCGGTTCTTGATGAGTTGGGAAGCGAAGGTCAACGCAGACTTGTGACCAAAGACCACGTTCCAGCAGGTCATGGCACCGTCAGTAACCCCGGCGTAGTTGTTGGAGGCGTAGAGGTCGAAGTTGGAAATCTGACCTTTGTAGCCGTTACGGATGACCTTGTTGGTCTGGTCGCCGGTTACGTCAGCCCTTCTGAGGTCGCCTTTGTTGAGCAGGTTGAACCACCACTCCGGAAGGACAAGCCAGCGGTCGGTGTCGGGGCAGTTCTGTTCGGAGATGACGGAGCACATATCCTGAATCACGTCCAGAGCGTTGGCTTTGGTGATGACAACAGGAGTGCCGGTAACGCCCATGTTGTAAGACGCGGAGATTGCGCCGGCAGTCGCGCCGGTATTGGCAGCGGGAGCGTCGGCATCAATTGCATTAAGAATCGAACGGTCGATGGAAATGGCAAGCTGCTTCCCGCCGTCTTCAGCCCAGGCAGCCATTGCATCGATGTCGTTCTGGATCTTGTCGATGTCGTCAATGTTGAGGGCATAGGCTTTTGCCTTGTCGATCAACAGTTCGACTGTCGAGGATTCCGGAGTCTGCCGATGCTCACGCAGCGACATCCCTTTGACGTAATCGAAGATGGTCACGTCGGGACGGGTCCGGATGATGACCTTATCGCCCTGTTTCGAGATGCTTCCCTCGTACTTGGAATTGGAGATTTGGGCAAAAACGGTGGAGAGGTAGAACTTCTCCAAAAGCTCCATCGCATAAATCTGAGGGGTGTAAACGCTTGCTCCCGAACTGGAAAGATCGGGATAACCTGCTACTCGATTGACAGACATTGTGACTCTCCTTAAACCAGTCTGCCCTCTGCCTTAGCTTGCAGAAATTCCCGCTTCTTTGCCTCGTACTCCTGTTCTTTCCCACGATACAGACCGCGTGAAAAGTCCTGGTACAAGGCTTCAAGGTCGGTCATTTTCATGACGTTCCCCTTGTTGTTCTCGATGATTGTCTGAGCGCCACCACCTATCTTTGCAGGCGCGGCCAGATGAGCGGGTATTTCTCGCTTCGGAGGGGGGTCCGGTAGTTTGATGGTTGATTTGAAGCGGTTGATGATGTTCGCCATGCTGTGAATGTCGCCTTCGTAGGCCGCTTCCTGAAACGCCTTCAACGCAAACGTCTCAGTGAGCCAGCCGACAAAAGCGGGATCTACGTTGATGCCTCGCTTGACATCGATCCAGTCGGGGCAGATTTCGTGGAGTTCCCGGTGGAATCGTTCTTCGGCAGTCTCGGCCTCGTTCGAGTTCATTCTATCCTCGACGGGCTTGACCGTATTTTGCGCGGCCAGGATCGACATTTCGGCTTGACGTTCGGCGTAGGTCTGACCAAACTCCGCGAGGTAATACTGATAGGTATCCGATTTCCGGATCTCATCAGTGACGTGCGGAGAGCGGTACAGGGGTTTGCCTTCGTCATCAGTCTCAGGAACCGATGCCGTTTGCAGTTCGATGATCTGGCGCTGAAGGGTGGTGATCTCGTTGGTCAGGGTCGCAATCTTCTCGTCCTTTTCCCGGTTCCACGAATGGAGACGGGGGACTTCAGAGTTGTACTTCGCCAACAGCGTTTCGTACTTCTGGTCGGGAGGAACCTCGACAACGGGAGTTTCGACTTCAGGGGCCACTTCGGGAGTCCCTTCGGTTTCGACTTCTGGTGTCTGGTCAGTCTCGCCGGTCAACGCTGCGATGCGCTCCTGTTCCAACTTGATCAACCTTTCCTTTTCTTTTCTGGCTTTCGTTGCTCCATCTTCCATTTACTGCCTCCAAGGGGCGCTTAAAGCGAATCCCAATGTTAAATGCCGGGGCCGGAGGGCCGGAATCCCGGTCAGAATGTCTTGCTCATGTTCACTGCTTTGCTGGTTGCTTCCTTCGCCTTGAGACTTTGAAAGTTGTTCAAGGCGTTGTCGATTTCTTCAAGAAGCTCTTTCAGGATTCTTCGTTTGCCGATTGCGACGTTCGCCACTCTGTCAGATGCGGAGTTGTCGATTTCTTCGCTGGCGTCTTCCTTCAACTTCAGAAGATGCTCATAGAAGCGCGAATCCTTGAGTTCGTTCAACTCACCTAGAAGTCGTGTATCGGTTATCAATATGATTCCTCGTACCAGAACAGCTTGAGATGTACGTTGACTGTCGCGGCACCGTTGTTAGTGACCTTGATGAAATATTTGGTTCCAGGGTTGAGAACAATTTCGTTTTCGACAATAGCCCCCGCCCCTGTCTTACTGATGCCGACTCCCGTTCCACCACCGAGAAAGTCGGAGTCGATCTTCAAGGTCGGATTCGGCGTCGTCGGGGTGTGAAAAAAGGTACTCACCATCGCACTAGCAACCGGGTTGTACCGATGCCTGTTGACCGGCGTCAGGCCCGTTCCATTAGCTGCTACCGTCCCGCCTTCGTACATCTCGACATCGACATTCGGGCCGTCACTGGTCAACAGCGAAGGCTTGAAATGTACCAGCCCACTAGCGATTGCCGGAGTCACGAAGTAAAGAAACGCCGTCCCTGCCGAAGCGATGTTGGCGAACTTGTGCGTCACCGTGAACGCAATCTTCTGATGAATGCCGTGATGGTCCTGCGTGATAACTACCAGGTCATTCGTTAAGGCATCGACCTTGACGACTTCCGGAATGCCGTATTCGTTGTCGCCGGTCATTGTCATGCCGCTATCCCCTGTACATCAGCTCCACCCGCAGGATTCCCCGCAGGGTCGAGGGTCTGAGGCGCGGGACCGGGAGACGGCCCATTCATACCTGTCGGAGAACCACCCATCGGGGAGGAACCTTTCTGCTGCAATTGAAGGAGTTGCTGCTTCTGCTGTTCCTCGATTTTCGCCATGATCTCCTTGAGTCCGTTTTCATCGGGGATAATGTCGTCAACCGGAATATCGAGTCCTTGCAGCGCCACCTTGAGCAATTTTGCTCTGCCGGGTATACCCATGATTTGCGAGTCTATCGGGTTGTTGGTAGCAGCAAGGATCTCGTTCGTGCGAACGGTCTTCTGTTCCTTCGCCATGAACCCTGCGGAACCTCTTGCCACGACTTTCGCATCTCCCTTGAGACTTTCATCCGAGTCGTAGAGCATGTTGAAGTCGTAGGTCCGAGAGACACAGCCGGAGAAGACGCGATCAATGTGAGCGATTGCTTCCTTGATGTTTCGAGAAGCGGAAGTCATGAGCATGGACAAACCGGAAGATGTAGTCCCGGCACCGCCGATATTGGTATTCCCATAAGCCCACCGAGGAACGCCGGTCTGATCTTCAGCGATGGTTGACCAGACTTCCAAAACGGCCTGAAGCTGTTGCACGACTATCGGGATGTTGTAGACTCGAACGGCGGGAGCTTCGAGCATTTGAGCGTTGGTGGACTGAAATATTTTCCAGGGGTGTAGCTTCTCGTTTTCACCACATCTGTCGGTGTTGACTTCGATGATCGGCCCTGAAGCCAGCATCGCGTTATTGGCAATCGCCCTACCCGCGACATTCGCCTGGTGTTGCGCGTCTGCCATTAATTCAGGAACGCCCTTGCCCCAAAAGGAACCGGGAACTCTGTGATAAGAGTCTACCGAGTAAGGTTTTCTGCCTAACTTGTCAGGATTAAGGATTGCCCTGATGACATAGGAACCGACCATGATGGCGTTGATTTCGTACTCTTCTTCAGGGTCAAGGTCTTTCATGCCCCAATCAATCAACATCGAGCCGGGAACCGATCCCCAAAACTCCAGACCATCCATCTTGTCCGACTTGTAGAGAGAGTCGGTGGAACCAAAGTCGAACATCGCTCGTTGAGAGTCGATTGAAAGCTGTTCTCTTTTCCCACCGATGCCGTATTCCTTGATGACGGTCCTGATGTTCTCTTCGGAGTAGCCAGGAACGCCAATCATCTCCCACAGACCTTTGCGAGTCAGGGGGATGCGTTCGATCAAATAACCGTCATCGGGATTTCGTGAATCAGGAGCGGGATAAAGGTCAAACGGAGAAACTCTTTCATAGGTCGGTTTGAGGCTTTTCGTCGCAGAGACGTTCCAGCCGTCCGGTCCTTGCACCCATTCCTGAGTCTTGACCTGTCGCACGACCGGACCCTTGATGATGCCGGCCTTGAGTCTTACGAAGTCCGAGACGAAGGCCCACTGTGCATCATGAAAGCCCCCTTCGGTCATTTGGTCATCTATCTTCTGCGACATCCTCGCGCAACGTCTGACAGCTTCTTCCTGCACTTCCCGCAAAGCCTTGTCACGTTTCGTAGTTGCGTATTCCCTGATCTCGTCCTTGATGTCGGAGAGGTTGAACATCTCGCCGGCCTGCATGATTTGAGCTAAGACTTCCTGATAAACCATCTCAGTCTCATTCATGATTTCGGCTTCAAGGTCAGGTGAGAGTTGCGCTACCGGAGTCGGTTGAATCGTCCACGGCTTGTCGTCTATCGGTCGGAGAATGTCGTTGATCCACGTTTCCGCCGCCCTACAGAGTTTCGCCGTCAGGAGGACGTAGACTTCCGACCCGCCCATTTCCCTGATTGCCGCCAGAACGTCAGCTTCGTAGATGCCGTTATCCATTCTGAGGTTACGGAGCATCTGCTGTTCAATAGGCTGTTTCGCCATTTTCGCAGCGTCCCAACATTTAGCGATGTATCCAGACAGGGGAGAGATGATAGGGTTATCTTGCGGGGCAGGGGTCTTGGAAGCTTGTTCATTGAAAACGGCGCTTGGCGGTCTGAATTTGTGAAATCCGATGCTTGTCACGCCGTCGATTGCTTGCATGTTTGCTCCAAAAAAGAAAGGCCGGACAGCAAACGATTTCTCGTCAACTATCCGGCCTTGTTCTAATCCATCCTCCATTGCATCGAAGGAGGTTGAGATTAAGAATCCGAACTCTTACCTATATGTTTCGCCCACCATGAGGTTACAACTTTGCGTCCCACCTTGCGTTAGATTGATCTCCAAAAGGATTTTACCGGTCTGATCTTCTTTGATGACCCCGGCGCGTTTCATTTCCTTGATGAGATTAAGTAACCACAAAGGTTTATTCATTAGGTTCGGTTAGTAGCACCGTCTGTCTTTTTTGTCAAGAGATTATTTTTTAAGCGGCGAGAATTTTCATCAATTTTGCGGCTTTCATCAGGAAGGGACCAGCTTTCTTTCTCGGGACAAGGGTGGACATTCTTAACAGACGTTGAATCTCTTTTTCCATCTCTTCTTTAGTCATTTGATGTCCTCGATGAATCCCTTGAGTGATGCCGTAGTCAAGCCCCCCCTTCCCCCCCAAGCATAGAAGTGCCTAGAAAGTAGGTTCGGTAACTACGGCATCAACGAGAACCGCGCATTGTGTCCTGCGAAGTTATCCTCTCGCTTATCCGCTCACAGACCCGTTGGTACGGCACCGATACTTTGGTGACCTTGACGCCCCCTGTGATTCGTCTAGGTCGGTGCTAGCCAATCCCCGCTTCTTCACCGTCGCACCATAACCCCCACTGATACGGCATACAGCAGGTAGGGGAAATAAAACGCCCCCCTTGGGATTTTTTACGGTGTCAAGGCGTAAAGAGTAGTACCCAAGAGGGGCTTAGACGGCACATTGCCGGTGAAGCTATTTAGTTGTGAACTACTCTTATTCCTTGACGCCGACAATGTACCTAAACTCATTCGGGGATGTCAAGAAATATTCATTATCGCAATGCCCATTCAACTTTTATTTTCATTCCTGATGCTGTCGAGAATTAGCTTGTCCATGTTATCCGCCATATATTGTGCTGCCTTAGCATAGCCACTATCGAATCCCGACACGTACCCATCCGTATCAACCTTGACTGTATATTTGACAGGTGCAGGGATGGCACTAACTTTGACCTCATCCCCGATCTCAATCGTGATCTTATCCGCCTCTGCTACGTCAATCCCCTCCATACGCATCATCACGGACAACGCAGAGAGTAATTCCTTGCCTGACTCTATCTGCATCTTCTGAAAGGTTTCGAGGGAGATGGTGATAGAAGTCGGTTTCGGGGGAGATGTAGATGTGCCAGTAGTCCATGGAGAAATACCTGTCATTTGCCTTTGATATTCTTCCCACTGCTTACGTGTATTTTCAGCCATAAGTCGGCTTTGGTCTCCAGCGGAGATCATAATACTTTTAGGTTCCACACCAATGCCTCGGAGCTTATCGCGCAATTCCGTCCATCTGCTCATTCAAACCTCGCTTCCTTGTGAACCATCTTCGTATAAGGGCCAAGTTCGCGTTCACTGACCTCGACTACGAGCCTTCGCAACGGGACAGGTTGACCTTTCGGCACTTCAGGTAAATCTTCGTGACGCAGGATCATAACGTGGTCAAAGAAATCTCTACCGTCATCCCACACATCAGAAACCGGCATGATTCGCAATATCTGCGCTCCATGAGGTAGCGGCATTCCTTCTTTGGCAAGGTCTGAGGCGCTGATGTAGACGCGGCAGAGGCAGCGTTCGTGCTTTTTTGAGTCAGTCATGGCAAGCGTTCCTCCTGTTCAGCGTCAAATATCTCTTCAAAATCGGCTTTAGAGATAGGGTCAGAAATACGAGTTGCTTCATAAGTAGTCATGACCATAACTTTTTCTGAATTATAAGCGTCAACTCCACACACGCGCATCTCTTTGACGCTGCTAACCGCAAAAAGTGGTTTGGCAAAAATATCATAGAAAGATTCTTTGGCAACTCTGTTCGCTTCTTTGAAAGGATCATCTATCATACCGTCTCCCCCAAAAGTCTCGCATAGACTATCGCTGCGGTTATATCTTCGTCGGTTGCGCCTATCTGTCGTAACGCGGCACGTTGCCAGTCGCCTGACCAGGTGGGGATAACAATGCTTTGAAACTTGCCGTCTTTTATAAAGTCACAACAACGTATGGCTTCCATAGTGATGAGACGCTGAGGAATCGAATAGAGCACGCCTTGAAATTCCAGTTTAGGCTCTCTTCTCGGATGCCATTTCAAGGGATTGCGCGTCAAAAGGGTAAATCCCATTCTGGCTTGACCCGCACCACGTTTCCACTGAAGTCGATGTCGATCCTTAGCCCGTCATGATGCTCCAAGTCAACCCCATGCAATCTCATCTGCATCTTCAGCGTCGTGATTAACGCTTCCGGAGTCTCGCAGGGGAGTTTCATGAAGTCGTATAAAGGGATGTGCAGCGTGTTTTGGGACGTGGGCCACTGGCGTTTAAGTTCTTCTTTTGTCATCGGCTTGACCACTTGGTATCCGTAGATGTTCATTGTATTCACCTCTAACAGCCCCCCCATCCACCTTTATTACCGCCGCCACTTTTGCCTTCTTTGATATGCGATGGTTTCGGCCTAGAAGGGATCGGCACTCTCAATCTCAGGAACTTGCCAATAGCAATACTAATGCAGCGATCATCTTTCATGCCTACCTCTGCCTGTTCTTTGCCGTTGACCCGCTTGAAACTCATCATTTCTCCGAACGTCTCAGCGCAGTTTATACCGTGGCAACCTTCGATCATTTCAGACTTGAGGTTGTCAATAATCTGCGTTCTTGTTGCAGACGAAGTTACCCACCCCCAACGCTTACGGGGCTTGTTCGGAGGTTCCGCTACAAGTTCAACATGCAGCCTCGGGTATCCGGAATCAACTATTTCAGTGACAGTCGTGAGTCCATGATTGTTTCTTTCGGGAGCGAGATACGCAACATTGTACCTACGCCCCAAAGCAATAAGGATCTTCCCAAATTCCTTTGGCTCCCATTTGCCATGAAGTTGCGCGACTTGTTCGCCGGTACGGTGATCGATAACATCGGCAGAATCAAAGTCTCCATCTTCAAGACCTTCGGAAACGTCGGCGCTGATGATGTACGAGGCTCCCACTACCGGCTCACGCCACACTTTAAGCTCACCCGATGGGTTGGCATACCACACCCCTGTAGAAGACATGCACGAATAACGCGCTCTAGGAGGTTTCGCAGCTTTCTTTAGCACCATCAACTGTTCGTTGTCAAAAGAAGGCGTCCCGGTAGACAAGAATGCACTTTCCGGAGTGTCAGGATGCGCTTCAGAGAAAAGTCGCTTGTCACCTTTGAACTCGTTGGCAATCGTGAACCGACGCCAGTACAGTTGCTCGTAGTCAAGGTTGAATGTAGCCTTAATCTTCATTTCGTCTTCAGTGAAAGAGTGTTCAGTGCCGTCAAGACGGGCAGCTATGAAGTCAGGGAGGGGCTTTCTGTTCTTCTCAAAGATGAACCAAGGGAGGAAGATCGATGTGTAATCATTCGTCGGATCGGCCTCTTCGTTCTCCGTAAACTCAATCACCGGCTGACCTGCATCGTCCAGTTTACTTATCCAACAACGGTACTTTGCCCCCCAAAAACGATTGTAAAACTCCCCGCCTACCCCATTGGCCGTGCCTTCAAAGATGATCTCGGTATCAGGTTCAGGAGGGACGCATGGCAAAACCGACTTAATAAGCCCTTCTGCGTTGGCTTCAGGGAACTTTGGGCATTCACTCAGTTGGAGACAGTGAACGCCTTGCCCCGATCCAACGTCATCTTTGCCGGCTGTCGCAATCCTGAAAGCAGAATCAAGCCCTGTACCATCGGCATTGTTAAACTCAAGGAGCCGTGCGTTGTTGGCAAGAATCTGTGGCCTATCCTGACGTGGGGAAAGGTTGTGAAACCGTTTGACCATCTTGAAAATAAACTCACTCGCAGCAGGTTCATGTGTTGTCAAGAGGGCATAGCACGACTTTTTACGTGATACTTTCCGATAGAATCTCCCGGCAACATACGTCGAGACGCCCATCCTCCGGCCCTTGAGAATGAGAACGCGAAGTAGGCGACCATCTTTTTGAATCGCCTCAAAGATATGACTCAAAAGTTTCTGCGGCCCATTCAGTTTAAACGGGACTACGCCGCCACCTTCCCTTGGCTGGACTTTCAGATATTTCTCAAAGTAGGCGTTTTCATCGACTTCAAGTTGGAGTTCAGCAACCAGGTCAAGGAGGGCTTCTTCGTTGAGGTCTTCAAGATTAGCCAAAGCGTCACTCACTCGCGGCCTCCTGTCGCCTTGACTCCAAAAGCTGCTGTATCCGCATCATAGCCTCCTGCGGGTTAGCTTTGATTTCAGCAATGATCGCAACCTTCTCTTCGTAAGTTCTGACTTCCATAACCTGCTTCTTCTCCGGCATCGCCTGTTGCGCCTCCGCAGCAAACTTCGCCGCATCCATCCTCGCCCTGTGGTCTGGATACATCTTGATGACTTCCTTCGTCACCAGTTTGCCGTCTTCAATCGTCGTTTCCCTCCCCCTGAACGCCTGTTCTGCATTCATCGCGTCGGCTACGACTTCGGCAATCTTGTTGACTCCGGCGTTTTTCAGGGCAAGGAGTTCCTGAAGACGAAGGTTGTTGCTGGTCTTCTCCTTCACTCGTTCCAGGGCGTATGACACTTTGTTGGCAATCGTTTCATCCTTACCCACCAGCCCCGCAGCCCTTGCTTTTTCAAGTCGCGTTGCGTCAGGATTCATCAAGTGAGCCTTCATGATGTTGATCTCCTGACCCGTAAAGCCCTGCTCTTCCTTGAGCTTCTGACGCTTGGCAAGGGATTTCTTGCTGAGCTTCTTACGCTTGATGGTCGGAGTCTCGATGGTTGATGGAAAAATCTCAATATCAGTGATTTCGTCAGACATTGTTCCACTCCAGGATAGGTTCTTCAGGATTGTCAAAGACCTCGTTAAGCTCAGGATTTACCGCGCAGAAATCGTTTTCGCAGCCGACCCCATAGACTAGCTGCTCGTCACTCGGATGCACCCTCAGAGCCGGTAATCCTTTGCACCAGGGGCATTCCTTGATAGTCTTTTGCAACTCTCCTAGGGACGCCATCCACTGCTTGAACTCGTTGACCGTTCCATCAGGCTTGTGAAGTTTGTAGAGACGGTAGAAATTCACCCATGAAGAATCGTGCTCGATCTCGCCGGCTTGAGTTGCCATTATTCCCCCTCGTCAATTTCAGCTTGTAAAAGCGCCACTAATTCAGCCTTTACCATTTCCAAAACGGCTATCCGTAATCCGCAAGGGACGTTATCACTGTAAAATGCGGCATCTCGTATCCTCTTGTAAATATCTGCAACAGGGTCAGAGTTCGCTTTATACGCAGAAAGATCAACAAGTTTAGGCGTATATTGCGTTAGGTCGCTACCGGCAGCAACTTTCTGTGTCTTGCTGTTTCTTGAAAGCACCGCTTTCACAATCTTCCTGATTGTAGATGATATTTCCATTCACATCCCCATTTGACCAACTATCAGGTTGTGTTTCATCACTTCGCACAAGGCAACGCATTCGCTCATTTTCATGCCTGATTGCACAAAGCGAGCTGCGTACATTCCATCGCGGTCATCGAGAAGGATCACCAAAACTTTCGTAGGCGTCACGACACCAGATGCGATGTCATCAAGCGCACCGTGCAAGGCATCTTCCGGACGCATCATTGTTGCATCGTTTTTGTACTCACCAAGACTTTTGACCTTGCTCATATCGTTCCCTCTCTCCCGAAATCCGGCAATCCATCTCCTTCTACAGCGCACCACAAATGCAAACAGAATGGATGAATATTGATATGCTTCGACTCAGCAGGAAAGATTTGCAACGCCTGCCGATCCTTGCCGATGAAAAGCGCCTTCACGTCCTGCATGTCTTCATAGGAAGGCAACCGCTTTTGCCGCGACATCGACACATGCAGCCACGTTTTACCATCGCCCTGGATATTATCGGCGGTAAAGATGACCTTCAGGCCGTCTTTTCGCACATACCATGACTGACCAAAGAACTGGCTATCATGACCGACTGACAACTTTTCCCACCCCAAAGGCATAACGGAAGGAGAGTATTTTTGCGTCAAGGCAAGCTGCTCGTAAAATTGTTTAGCGTTCAATGCAGTTCCTCCTTCGGTATCAACAGCGCCCTCAGTTCTTCGCCAAACAGTCCGGTGACGAATTTCGACGTGTCCTGATACGCTTTCGCCGCCCCATGTCGTTCGTGATTCTCGTCCATCTGACTTCTCGTAAGCGCCGGATGCTTCTGCAACGAAAGATTCGACTTCATCAGTCTGTCCAAGGTCTGAAGGAGGAAGACGAGTCGCTGTTCCATAGGCAGGGCTTTCAACGCTTCAAAGCCGGATAGGGTTTCGGTTACTTCCTCAGACATACTCTCCCCCTCATTTTTTGGAATTGTCAAGAATTTTTCTGCCAGTCTGCGCTTCGTACTTCATTTTGTTTCGGTCGATAATTGCTTCAAGCTGTCCTTCTCTAAAGATTCCGTTACCTTTCTTGCCGGCGTTGTCAAAGACAGTGTGATGCTGAAAACAGACGCAGATTGCATCGTAGTCCGACCCTTTCAACGACGTGCCACCTGTCGAGGTATGATGATAAATCTTTTGTCCCATGCACGGCCCACGACCTCGTAACTCGCATTCCTGAGTTAAAAGCCACAGGAGGAAATTCTTATCACGCGGAGTTTTTACTTTCCAGTTTGCACCCGTCATCAGTACGAACGCGAGTAGACGATGTCGTTCACTTCACCGCCTCCCCCAACTTCCTCGCCCTCTCCGTCATCTCGGCAAGCCGTCTATCTTTCTCCCTTGATCGCTTAACCCCCGCCCGTGCTTCTTCCGGTGTTACCCCTAAATCGGCAAGGGCTTGTTCTGCTGTTGCCAACCTGGCGCGGAGGGTGGAGAGTTCGGAGGCAGCACAAATAGGGCATCCACAGTAAAGGTCATGCCCGCAATGCTCACAGGTAAATGCGTTTGTGTCATGGTCAAACGCTTTGACCAATTCAATAGCTTTACATTCTTCGTCGTACCTACTCATCCCTTCCCCCCTTTGCGCCGGATGGCTTTCAACTTGACAGCCCGTTCACAGCAAAGATTAAGAATTGTTCGGCTGTTCATTCTTTTCCAAATTATCACTCCCCCCTCCCCCGCAGCGCGGGTGTTATCTAAAACGGCAACTCGTCATAGTCATCCACACGTGTTGACTCCAAAAGCCTCTGCTTCACCGCCTCTGCCGTCACCGCTCCCAAATCGTACACAGTCACTGGGACTCGACCCAACTTTTCAACAGCCGCCAAACAAACGTCTCGATCCACAAACGTCATGCCGTAAATCGCTTGAGCCCCGAACAGTTTGGTGAATCCGACATTGCCACCGACAGCAGGAACGTCAACGCGAACGAATGTCCCACCAAGGCTGTACTCACTCACCTTCCCGGCTATTGTCTGACGGCCCATCAGTTCAAGAATCGCGTAGAGGTCAGGGGAATCAGTCATTTCATCATCTCCTTCGCAATCTCCACAGCCCTCGCCTCATCGCACTTCTCACCTTCCATGATGATAGCAACGCGCTCTAGGAACTCGCAGTTCTCGTCGGTGATAGGGGTGTCGAAGACGCTCATCGCTTCTTCCTCCCGTATTCGACCGCAAAGCCCATAGCCACAACGCTTGCTGCAACGCTTACTGCCGCATGAGCCAAAGCTATTGACATATCACCTATCGACGCCTTGAAAATCGCGGTCAACAACCATAGCGCACTCACAATGCCCCATACGATTATGTGGATCATTTTGCCTCCGGTCTTTTCATGCCCTTCACGTTCCCAAGGTACGACTTATGTTCTTCAAGCGTACGACGTGCGTTTGCGACCTTAGTTTCTCCGGTCGCCAGCAAATAAGAATGAGCAGCGTCCCATGTGTCATGCACTATCTCGTAATCAGTCACTTTCTGCCGGCGTTTTCCATTGACCCATATAGAAGTATCGCTCTCTCGTTCAACTTCGATTTCGGTAATTTTAGCCTCCACTTTCCAGCGACCACTTCCAGTAATATACTTTTTCATTTTGCCTCCAAGAGAGACGGATTTTCGTAGATATTTCCGATGACCCGCACCGTTAAATTATGGTCCGATAGCCACCCATTATCTGTTTTATCTGCAAGTTCGTATTGCCAGCAACCTGCACCTGATGCCCAAGAAATCACCGCGTTATTGACTCCATCAGTGATTATGTCGCCCTCGTAAATCTCCTTGTCGTTCTTGTCGCGGAGTCCAGTGAATTGCATAACCTCGCACTCTGTCCAATCGCCATGCTCATTGTGGTAGGCGACATACAGCTTGCCGTAAGAAAGTCCGGTAAAGTAGCGTTGAGTGTCGCAGACATGACAACCGTCCTCGATGTATGGCTGAGTATCGTTCTCAATCTCGTCGCCATAGACCATCTTCCCCCTCTCTGCATCCCAGGCTCTAACGCGGATCTCTCTCACAGCGCCCTCCTTTTATAATCAGGCATAATAACCCCGCGCCGTCCATTGAAACGCGGCTGACAAATCTTCTTGAGACACACAGGGCAATAGACACCCTTCTTGCTCTCGACCTCGCTGCCACATTTGATGCAGGGTTTCACGGTTCAGAAACCTTGAGCAATTCCATCGCCTGTTTAATATCATTAATGGTGACTCCACCAGGGCAACGTGAATATTGAATTTCTCGTTGTAAGTGTGCCCACAGCCGCGACAGGTCTAACTCTGTTACGTAATCCTCTTGGCTTAAATAGCATCTTCCAGGCGAAGAATAGCCCCGACCATCTGCGTACCACGTCTCAAGATCGATTCGTTCTGCGCGATATCCTTCCCCGACCGTCGCCCATTTCCGACCTACCTTCGTCACTTCAACTTCGTATGGCGCACTTCTTCGCGGCACATACCAGAGTTTTTGACCCACCTTTAACATTGTCATCCCCCTATCACCCTACTCACCGTCTTCGCACACCACGAAGCACCCGCAGACGTAAGAACTCCCTTAGAATTAAGAATCGACGCAGCAGCAGTCAAAGACCCCCCAACCTCCAACGCCCCCTTGACCACGAGAAACACCGAGTCACGAAACGCCTGCGCCTTCTCCTTTTTCAAGATCGCCGCAGCTTTACGCGCATTGGTCATGTCAGCACCTCTGTACCCACCTAACTTGACCCCTCTCGCTTTCGCAGCAGCAAGCGCAGCTTTCGTCCGTGAACTGATCCTTCGCCCCTCAAACTCAGCAAAATTTGCCATGCCGACAAGAATCATCCGGCCTTCATCACTCTTTGGGTCGATGTCCGGAAACTCAGCAAACCGAATGCTTACTCCGTAATCGTCCAAAACCTCAAGAAAGAACCGGACATCACGTGCTAAACGGTCAACTTTACCGATGACAAGAACCGCAGAACGAGACTTACATTCCGCCAGTGCAGCCGACAACTGAGGCCGGTCACGCTTTCTCCCTGATTCAGTCTCCACGTACTCAGCGGCCAACGACGCACCAACAAACCGCTCCACCGCAGAACGTTGCGCATCGATCCCATAAGCTGCGGCAACTCTCTTACCATCTTTCCCAATGCTGTCCTTCGAAAGACGCAAGTAAGAAACATAAGTCATTGGTAGCCCCTGGCAATCTACTTGAGAAATTGGTTCAGCCACGTGACTTCTCCATAAGAAGGTCTAACGCACACCGGATAATCTCCGAATACGTCTTCCCGGTACGCCGCTTCTCGGCCACCAGAAAATCATAGTAATGTTTCGGTACAGACAGGTTTATAGTCATACTCGCCCCCTGACGATCAGTTAGTTTTGCACATAAATACCACACGCCAGAAGGGTAAGTCAAGCATATTTTGCGTAAGAAAAAAATTGGGAGAAAAATTTTTAAGGGGAAAGGTCATTTGGAACATGGAAAATGGGGCAGGCTTGAGAGGGGAGGTGACATATTATATTGCGATTCGGGACGATCAGGGGGGTGGGGGTGGGGCCGGCAAGGGCAGGATTGAGCAGGCCAGCAGGAGCCGCCTGGACGGGGCAGGATGGGGCAGAATACACGCTGTGCACAAGTAATCACAACCACTTGGCGCGTCGCTCTACACCCGGCGCTTTGTTGCCACACCCTTCCCCCCTCCCAATGCACCCCGATTGCACCCCCTGGAATGACGTAGAACCGCCACCAGAGCGGACGCGCGCGCACGAACTTGACATAATACCCCGCGACGATGAGCCGCCCCCCCCTCTATTTGCCTTTCTAGCCCGTTTTGCATCTGGTTATTTCCCGGTTGTTTTCCCCCTTCAGTATCTGATATTGTCTCATTCATCCTGTTTTTGGCTGTTTTGGCTGTTTCCGGGATATGCTCGACTTCCAAATTTGCCCTGTATGCCCTTTGGAGTAGGCATGACATAGGATAGTATACCTTGATTTAGCCTTTAACCGGGGAACCCCCAAGGGAAACCCATGGAGGCTAAAGTTCAGATGTATCTATAGTATGGTATGGGGAAGAGGCAGCAGGAGAAACGCGACTTTTGACGACACAGCCCCAAGGGGAAACCCAAGCTAAAGGCCGTGGTCATTCTTATTGAAGGAGGTTTACATCACATGGGGAAACGCGACTCCGCACGACAAATGGAATACACCGTTAGCTTGATCGACCGCGAGACGCAGGAGCCGCAGGAAATCAGATTGCTAGAGTCCACGCTAGGCTTTACCTGGATCGACCAGGACGGGAACGACCTGGAGAATATCGACCCACAACCCCGGCTTATACTGGCGAGGCGAGAGCTTGAGCGGAAGTATTTATACACGCATGAAATCTTTTGGCCACAGGCACAGCCACGGAGCCGCAGAGAAAAGAATGATATAGCCTTTTGCCTTCATCTCCCCCCATCTCTAGCCTGGGAATTGCGCCTCATCGCTGGATTATTGGGTAAAACGCCCGGTGAAACGATGCGCTACATGCTGCAAAACTATATCCGCCCTGGAACCCTCCCACCCCTTGACCAAGCATTTCTTGATAAGATCATCTCAGATTATGCCCGAAAGTGTAAAAAAGATTGACACAATAGGCACTTATCAACAGATTTTCTGTAAACTTTCCCGACATACCTTATTTTCTCGTAACTTGCCCCTCATTACCTGTGGACTCATCTGTGGATAACCTGAGGACAGTTCGGGATTCTTTACACTCGCCCCATTTTTAACGTTCCTCTCGCTTTTCTAACTACCTGAATCCATATATAAATTATTATTTAATACGTTGTGGCATGATACATGCTTACATTTAAGGTATATCAACCACGGAGGAACCCATGAAAAACAGACCTATTCATTACAAACGATTCTACACCGACCAAGAAGCATACTGCGGCGTTAAACTCGATGACGGCCCTGGATCAATAACCAAATTGGACAACACTATTTTCCGCAATCAGGCCACCTGTAAGAATTGCCGCCGCAAGATTCAAAAGGATACAAAGAAGCAAATAAGCGCCGACCAGGAAGGATAACGCCGTGCGTATGTGGATGATAAACCCCAAACATATGTGCAACCGTCATTTGTTAGGCGAGCACGGCGAATTGCATAAATTCATGCACAACTGGCAGAAGCGCCACAAGATAGACGGCAGGATCGCAGGAAACGCAATAGAGCCAATGAGTTATCAGGAACGACACGAATCACTTGCCAGGGAAATGACAGCCCGAGGATTCAACCATAAATCACCGTTAAATCAACCTGATTTTAGCTACCTGCCATTGGAACAACGATTATTCGCAGTAGACAGGGAAGCCAGCCTAAAAATGCTTATAGAACGCTGTGAACATTGCAGGGAAAGGAACTAACATGATCCGCGTCAAATGGATAACCGGCAAATGGGACTATATCAAGCGCTCAGAACTGCCACGAGTTCGCCACCTTATTCTTGAAGTACGATTTTAGAGAGGAGATCGACACAATGAGAGAACCTTGGGACCTTTACAAACTTGTAGACCAGCACCCCGAAGCATTCAAAGCATCTGCCAACCTTGCAGAATTTATTGAGGCAACCGGTATGCACTGGCTTGACGGTTATGTGGGCTATTGGGCTGACGATGCTTTTGCCACAGCCAAAGCAGGTAAGCGCACGCACCGCCCCTTGATCTTTCCCAATGCCAACAAATACACCGACCTTTTCAAACGTGCTCTTTTCCTGCCAACCGATGATAAAAACAAACCGCCCGAAGCCCGGTTTTTAGGTGGTAACGATGGTTTTGCAAGGCATTGCGGAGGCAAGAGGGGATGGAGCACGACCACGCCCGACATACCGAGCCACTACGGAGCAAAGTTTTACGGGACATACGTTATCCCCCTGCCGGAAGTCGCACGAGTAGTAAAGCCTAGAGGTGGATATACCTATAGTTTCGAAGCAATCAAACGCGAAGACGGCATTTTGATCACCATTAACCGCTCAGATTATATCGGCTGCGATTGGGCAGCATTGCTTGATGTTACCGAAGACATCCGCACCATGTTTGACGATGAAACCAAAGCATTTCTTGACAGAGAGCGACAGGCCGAGCTTGACGCATGGAACACGACGCGATTCTAAGGAGCAACGACCAATGACACAGCCCTTGATTACCACAGTCAAAGTAGGTGATGCGCTCTTGACCGCGACCCAGGACAACGACCGCTTGACCATCGTTATTTACTCTAAACAGCCTGTAAAGGTTGATACCGTCATTTTGGAGGATTGAACCACATGGAATGTATCACCATCGGCGGAATTATCGTGCTCTTTTGGGCATTACTACAGATTAGGAAAGGGAATTGACATGAATTACACAAAAGGACCTTGGAGAGCAGTAGGCACCAAGATTGCCACAGAGCACAACACCGTGATAGCCGAAGTTTTAAATCACTGCAATGTTGACCGACCTTTGAAATGGCAATGTGACAGCCCCGCAGCAGTCGAAAACCTTGCCAATGCACAGTTGATAGCAGCAGCGCCGGAACTCTTGAAAGCGCTTGAGGAACTTTTTAGGCATTGCACCATGACTCATAAATATTGGGGCGACGGATGCAACCAGAAAGAAGCAGACGCCGCAATCACTGCCGCCCGTAATGCTATCGCCAAAGCCAAAGGAGAATAGACCATGTCAGAAATCGCATTGAACCCGAAACAGTTGGAAACGTTGCTTGCAGCGACGATACCCGCGAGAGAGCCGGTATTAATCCAGGGAGCGCCGGGAGTCGGCAAGAGTGATATTGTCACCCAGGCCGCGAAAGCCGCAGGCGCAGACCTCATTATAACTCATCCCGTAGTATCAGACCCCGTGGATTTTAAGGGGCTGCCTGGAATAGTCAACGACGCCGCCGAGTTTTTACCTTTTGGAGAACTCCGTCAGGCAGTCGAGGCAACGCGCCCCACCCTTTTCTTTTTAGACGATCTTGGACAAGCGCCACCCGCCACGCAAGCCGCAGCAATGCAACTCATCCTAGCACGCCGCGTGAACGGTCATAAAGTCAGCGACCACGTTTGCTTTATCGGAGCCACCAACCGCCGCCAGGACCGCGCCGGAGTATCGGGACTTTTAGAGCCTGTTAAATCCCGCTTTACGACCATCGTAGAGTTACAGCCTGATCTTGACTCATGGTGCAATTGGGCGCTGTCCAACAACATGCCGACCGAGTTAATCAGTTTTGTCCGTTTCCGCCCGAATCTGCTGCACGACTTTAAGCCATCACCCGACTTGTTTAACAGCCCATGCCCTAGAACCGTTGCCAATGTCGGCAGGATCTTAAATCTTGGGATAGCCCAGGAGCTTGAATATCCAGTGATTGCAGGCGCAGCCGGTGAAGCGTTCGCAGCAGAGTTTTTAGGTTTTCTCCGTATCTGTCGCAACCTCCCGAACCCCGACGCGATTCTGATGAATCCCCAGGCAGGAGAAGTGCCGACCGACCCCGCGACCCTTTACGCCCTTTGTGGTGCTTTGAGCCGCAAAGCCTCAGATAATACGATTGATCGGCTTGCGGAATATTGCGACCGGCTACCCGCTGAATTTTCGGTCCTTTTGATGCGTGACGCGGTCAAACTCGCCCCGACCGTTACCAGTTCAAGGGGCTTTGTCCGGTGGGCGGCCAATCATAGCAGTCTGTTAATCTAGCTTGACCGTTTATTGAGCCGTTAAGACCCTTAACGGTTCAGATAAGCAGTTACAGCCGCCTAGAGATATACGGTAATTCATTACAGGAGGGAAAGGAGATGACTAGACGACTACAGGAACGGAGGCACAAGCCACAGCCAGATTTAGCAGACCTCGTAAGGCACGGCTGCAAACTGATGGAGACGCCACGCGGAGCAGACTTTTTAATTGACTTGTATTTTGTTGTAGACAAGAAACCTTGCAACCTTTGCCCTAACCAGTGCTTTACATCACGCGGAAACGACCGCAGACAACGAAAGGAGCATTAAACCATGACACACGTAATCAGCAAAAAAGCCATGCTTGCCCGACTCTCAATTTCAATCTGGAGCGCCAGGAAACTGGACAAGACCGCAACCGCGAAAGTAAAAGAGGAATACCAGACCTCGAACGACGCCGGAAGGTATAATAAAGCCCTTATCGCCACCAACGCATTAAAAAAGGTCCAGAGCGCAGCAGGAGACGCCAGAACTTTCCACTATACACAAACCCTTCCCTGGAACGATGACGGAGCACGGATTCTACCAGCCGCTAATTTTTTCGCCTACTCGGAAGGGATGCGAAAACATAAAGCCGCATTCCAGGCAGCAGTCAGCGAGTTTTTGACCGAGTACCCCGCATTAGTCGAGGATGCTAAAATACGCCTCAATTCTTTGTTCGTACAATCTGATTATCCTTCAGCAGAAAACATCATCAGTAAATACTCTTTTGAGACGCAAGTTGACCCGTTGCCCGATGCGTCAGACTTTCGCGTTGATCTTGGAGACGCCGAAGTTAACCGGATAAAGGCCGAGCTTGACGCGAGAAGCCAGCAAGCACAAGACGCAGCCATGAGAGACGTATGGAGCCGCTTGCATACCGCAGTCTCCGCAATGGCGGAACGGTTGAGCACTCCCGATGCTATTTTCAGGGATTCTCTTGTTGGTAATATCGTTGAACTCGTGGACCTGTTACCCCGCTTGAATATCGCAGGAGACGCCGAGCTTGACCGACTGACAAAGGAAGTTTCCGCCAGATTGACGGCATACGAACCGGAGACGTTGAGAATCGACAAGAAGACCCGCAAGGCCGTAGCCGACGATTGCGCCGAGATCATGAACAAAATGGCAGGCTGGATGAATGCAGCCTAGAAAGGGGCTACCATGCAAAAACAAATCATTTTAGACGTAACCAATTTATCACCCGGCCAACAATGTGACGTAATCAGAGCATTGCATAAATGCTTGAGAGAAAGCGCCCAGATAATAACCGAAGACTTACAGTACTACAGCCCCGGCGAAGCTAAAGACGATATGACCAAATGGAGAGACGCCGCAAGGAAACTTGCTTCCGAAATCTCCGAACAGGCGAAAGAGCAGAAGATTATTTATTATTGATTGTTTATCGTGCTCCTGAATCGTTCAGGGGCATGGTTAAGCAATCAACAGAAAGGAGGGCAAGATGGAAACTATGATGCTTTGGACGGCTTTAATACTTTCAAACATTATTGTGATTTTGCAACGCCGACTTATACAAGACCTCAAGCGCCAGTTAAAAGACAAAGAACATGCTTGATTGTTTATCGTGCTCCTGATCTATTCAGGGGCATCATTAAGCAATCAACACAGAAAGGAGGAATTATGACAGCACAACAGAAAATGCAGAAAGCCAGAGCCGGATTGATTCTTGACCAGCCCTTTTTTGGTTCACTCGCCCTCAAAACCAAGTTGATCGAAGACCCGATGGAGTACATCCCGAACCCCGAGCAGCGAACCATGTGGACCGACGGAGTATCAATCGGCTATTGCCCCGCCTTTGTTGATTCTTTGCCCATTGACCAGCTTAAAGGGGTCTTGTGCCACGAAGTTATGCACCTTGCCAACGCTCACCAATGCAGACGGGGAGAACGCGACCCGCAACGCTGGAATATCGCCGCAGACATGGCTATAAACCCTTTGATCCTTACCGCAGGCATGCAGTTACCCAAAGACCACCTTAACAATCCCGCCTTTGCAAACCTGGAAGCGGAAGCAATTTATAACCTTATCCCAGAGCCACCGCAAGGCCCAGGACCGGGGAAGGGAAACGGAGCAGGCAACGGACCAGGGAAACAAGGCAAAGGACCGCAGGAGCCAAATTTAGGCGATCCCGGCAAATGTGGCGAAGTTAGGGACTTGCCAGGAAAAGACGGACAAGCCGCAAGTGAAAGCGACAAAGCCCAAAACGCTCAAGACTGGAAAATCGCCACTCAGCAGGCAGCGCAAGCCGCAAAAATGGCAGGTAAGCTACCCGGCAGCCTTGCACGGTACGTTGACGAGCTTTTAGAGCCTGTCGTTGACTGGCGAGAGGCTTTAAGACAATTCATCGACCGCACCGCGAGAAATGATTACACCTGGAAGCGCCCGAACCCGCGTTATTTTTCAAGAGGTCTTATTCTTCCCTCACTTTACAACCAGGAAATGGGAGCGGCAGCCACCTACCGCGATACATCCGGCAGCACATACACCGATGAATTTCAGAACCAATTCGCCAGTGAACTTGATGATATGATGGGGCAATACAACATGACCGTTATTGACTCTTGTTTTGACACGCGAATTACTCAGACCGAAGTTATCACACCCGATATGCGACCGCTGAAATTAACCGCTAAAGGGGGGGGAGGCACCGACTTTGCCCCGATCTTTGAACACGTCGCCACCCTTGAAGAACCCCCGGCATGTATCATCGTTTTGACTGATATGTGTTGTAGTTCATTCGGAACCGACCCAGGAATCCCGGTGTTATGGGTGAACCTTGGAGGCTATCAAGCCAGCCCTCCCCCATTCGGGGAGCTAGTGCGCCTCCGCCCCGGTCATTAATCGTTGTTAGCTTCCCTGAATGCCACAGGGAAGCGATAGAGCGATCAATAATAGGAGGGAACGACCATGACAGCCACAGCCGCACATTTAAGGCTTGCCGGTATCCATATTTACAAAGTCCGGTGCATCGTGACCGAGCGCAAAAGAGGCGGAAAGTTTGAAGAGGTACGCCGGAAAGAGCTTGTCATCATCAACAATCTTGACCGAGCAAAAGACCTTTACCAATCCGAAAAGAACGAGGCTGACACCTGGACACAATACAGCAAGTACAGCGCCATCATTGAATTGTTTGAACCGAAAATCCACGACAACGGCGACCTTGCATATTTTCCAGAAAATGACGTTTACATCGAGCGTTTCCGTACTCTTGACCGATGACATTTACCAATTAGCCGGTCACGTTTTTGATTGATTGGTTTTACCCTTGAGAACTCGGAAGGGTAGAGGGGTATTGGGGGGAGGGAATGCTTATCCTCCCACCAAGGTCTTGATTAACCGACATCGTTAAACATTGCAGCACGTCAGAAGACTGACGCTATCTGACGGCCTTACAATTAAGACTATAGCACACGTTTCCAATAAAAATGATGTGTAGAATATTCTACACCATCTGAAGCTGCCACAGTTCTAGT
>Ga0209727_1000656_pt1 | contig 36114 bp, 26 predicted proteins | sample RifGroC1_FD_183995 | JGI IMG/M metagenome (GOLD analysis project Ga0209727, IMG submission 183995) | Groundwater microbial communities from Rifle, Colorado, USA - Groundwater C1 (SPAdes) (version 2) | ecosystem: Environmental > Aquatic > Deep subsurface > Groundwater | place: Rifle, Colorado...
GTTACATTTAATAGCACCAGCTTATATAGGTAGTCCAAAACTTTTTCCAATTATAGTTTTAAAGCTTACAAATATATCTTTAAAATACGGTCTATCTGTATTTTCTCCTTATTGTTTTGCTTCTTATGCTGTTATATTATCAGCAGGACTTAAAGATTTTGAAAATGGATATAAATTTGGTTTGTTATCTCTAAAATTATTAGAAAGGTTAAATTCAAAACCATTGTTACCAAAAATTTATTTTCTTTACGGTGTGGGTTTAAATCATTGGAAAAATCATATAAAAGAAGGAATTTCATATTTAAAAGATGGTTATTCTCTTGCCTTAGAAATGGGAGATTTAGTCTATACAGGTTATAATATGAATCATTATTTAGCAGAACTAATCTTTACAGGACAAAATCTTTTAGAAGTTTCAAAACAATTTAAAGATTTAAGAAGTTTACAACAAAAATTAAAACATCTATCAGGCATTCACGTTTTTAATATTTTTGAACAGTTTTGTCTAAATTTAATTGGTAGTTCAAAAGATAGATTGAGTTTTGAAGGTAAATATATAGAGAATGAGATGGATTTTGTTAATTCTTTAAAAGAAAATTTGAGTGCTTATGGTTTTTATAAAGTTTTAAAATTGATAATTTATTATTTGTTTAATGAAGTGGAATTAGCTTATCATGTTTGTTTGGAAATAAAAAAAGCCGAAGGCGGTTTTTTTGGAATGATGTTTGTTCAGTTTTATTACTTTTTTTATGGATTAACTTTAAAAGAATATTGTTTAATTAATGAAAATCAATCTATTATTAATAAAAATTTAAGAACTCTAAAAAATATAATAAAAAAATATAGAATATGGGCTAAAACATCCCCAGATAATTATATGGCTCCTTATTTGTTGTTAAGAGCAGAATTTTATAATATTTCAAATAGGCAAGAAAAAAGTATAAAATTATACGATAGAGCTATTTTAGTTGCAAAAGAAAATTCTTTTTCAAATATAGAGGCTATTGCAAATGAATGTGCTGTAAAATTTTATGTTTCTAAAGGGATGAATAAAATTGCAGAATCATATTTTATTGAAGCAAAATATTGTTATTCAAAATGGGGTGCAAACGAAAAGGTAAAAGACCTTGATAGAAGGTATGGTTTTTTGATGGCAGTTTATAGGAATAGAGAAGAAATAATAAATTTTAGTTCTACAATAGCACCATCAATGAAACCTGTAAATAAAATATTTCACCCAACAGAAACATCTACTTCTTCAACACTACTTGACTTTGCAACTGTAATGAAAGCGACTCAAACAATCTCATCAGAAATTGAGATGGAAAAACTTCTTGCAAAAATGTTAAAAATAGTAATAGAAAATGCAGGTGCAGAAAAAGGTTTTTTTATTCTATCGAAAAATGATGATTTATTTATAGAATGTGAATCTTATGCAAATAAGGACGATTACATTGTATTAAAATCAATTCCACTTGATAAACAGGATAAACTTTCTTCGTCAATTGTTAGATTTGCAGTTAAAACCAAAGAAAATTTAGTTTTGGGAGACGCTACAAAAGAAGGTGCTTTTGTCTTAGATAATTATGTATTGCAAGCAAAACCAAAATCTGTCCTTTGTTTTCCTATCATAAGTCAAGGCAAATCACTTGGGGCAATTTACCTTGAAAATAATTTTGTAACTTATGCGTTTACACCACATAGAGTAGAAATATTGAAATTATTGTCAACTCAAGCCGCTATTTCTATCGAAAATGCTAATCTTATCGATGGCATGAAAGAAAGAGAAAGATTAAAACAAGAGATGGTTATTGCACAAAGAATTCAAGCATCATTACTACCACGAATTCCTCAAAGTAAAGAGTTGGAAATGTCTGCAATAATGAAACCAGCTGAAGAGGTTGGAGGTGATTATTACGACATATTAAAAGATAAGGAAGACAAAATTTGGTTTGCTATTGGTGATGTTTCTGGATATGGAGTAACACCAGGTCTTATTCTTATGATGGCAGAAACAGCATTAACAACTAAAGTAAAAAATAGTGAAAAAATAACACCATCAGAGGCTTTGATCCTGATAAATAAGATATTAAGTGAGAATGTAAGAGAACGATTAAGAGAAAATCATTTTATGACAATGACTTTATTTAAATATGAAGGTGATGGTAAATTTTTATATGCAGGTGCACATCTCGATATAATGATATACAGAGCAAAGACTGGAAAAATTGAATTATTAAAAACTGATGGTATATTTTTAGCAATATTGCCAGACATATCAAAAATCGTAAAGCAGTTTGAATTTACACTCGAAAAAGATGATATAATGGTAATCTATACTGATGGTGTCACAAGTACAAGATTTCCTGAAAACAGAGAAGTTTTATTTGGAATGAAAAACTTTTGCGATGTAGTTGAAAAAAATAGTAAAAAAAATGCTGAAGAAATTAGAAACGCAATACTTAATGCAACGTTAGATTTTTGTAAAAATAAATTAGATGATGATATTACGATTGTTGTAGTGAAAAAAAAATAGATTTAACCACAAAATTTTATATAAATAAATTTCTCACAACAGTCTGGATGACACGAAAATAGGAGATATTTTGTTGAGTTATATCTATTTTTATTAGATTAAAGACAAACAAAAAACCTTAATCCGTCAATTATCAAAAAAATTTGGTAATATAACAGAATACAAAAAAGAATTTATTGAACAATGCTCTGATAGTGAAAAACTCGATAATGCCTTAGATGAAATTCTTTTTCCTGAGACTAAATTTAAAGTGTTGGATTGGCTTAAATAAAATAATAAAAAATTAAAATATCAGAAAAAACTATTGAATGAATTTTTATCTTCTATTATAATTGTTTTGAGTTTAGGGATTAATGAGTTTTTATATTACAAATTTATTTGCGAGCGTGGAGGAAATGCAAAATTTACTTGATCTCGCTCGTACTTGTTTTATAGAAACAAATTAGAGTGTGTTTTGGTCTTTGAAATTACTAAAATTTGTAGTATTTTTGACTAAAAATACCCCCTCGCTCGCAAACCGCTTTGTAACTCATAGATATAAAATAAGTTACAGAGCCAGCAGTACATTATACTATCCAGCTGGTATAGTCTTGAGACTCGCATTATCGACTATATTATTGACAATTCTATCCAAGTACATTATACTATCCAGCTGGTATAGTCTTGAGACTCGTTGGGTTTTTGAAACCTTACGGGTCTTTTTTATTGCTTTCCACGATTTTTTTTGATATATTTTATTTATGAAGTTATGAAGATTAAGGACAATACTATGCAGTTTATAGACCCAAGAGTTGATTTTGCATTTAAAAAAATTTTTGGTAATGAAAACGCTAAAGATATTCTAATAGACTTTTTAAACTCTATTCTTGGACTTGAAGGGATTTATAGGATAAAAGAAGTAGTAATCTTAGACCCATATCAAGCACCAAAAATCAAATATACAAAAAAATCTTATGTAGATGTTAGATGTACAGATGAAAGAAATATTCAATATATAGTCGAAATGGTCGTTTTTTTGCCGTCCATGGCAAAAACGACACTTGTCCATCCTTGTACTTCGCAGGTAGAATATGTAAAAGGCATGGAAAAACGAATAATTTATAACGCTTCCAAAAGATATGCCAACCAAATAGAAAAAGGCGAAGATTACCCAAAGTTAAATCAAGTTATATCGATAAATATATTAGATTTTAATATGTTTGAATTTCCACATTATTTATCAATTCATAGAACAAAAGAAACTATAACAGGTAATTGTTATTTGGATGAAATCAAATATTATTTTATAGAATTAAATAAATTCAGTAAAAAAATAGAAGAATTGACAACAAACCTTGAAAAATGGATATATTTCATAAAAGAAGCGTCAAATTTAAATACTATTCCCAAAGAATTAGAAAACAATGTTTTTAAACACGCTTTTGAAATAGCAAGAGTATCAAATATGAGTAAAGAAGAATGGGAAGCTTATGACATGGAGTCAATGCTAATTCAAGACGAACGAGGAATGATTGAAGCAGCATTGGAAAAAGGCGAAAAATTAGGGGTTGAAAAAGGTAAAATTGAGGGTGAAAAACTTGGAATTAAAAAAACTGCAAAGAATATGAAAGATAAAGGATTGGATATTAATTTAATTTGTGAATTAACTGGTTTATCTATTGAAGATATTAATAAATTATAGAGATAGACACTTTTTTTTTATTTCTCCAAATCTCTTGACAATGAAGTTGCCTTTATAATATAATCAGATAACTCTTGAAAATATTAGGATTTTTGTAAAATGATACAATTTTGTGTTTTTTTATCAATGATAATTTTTAGACTTGAGGAACCTACCCTATTTTTGACAAATTTTATGTGTTTTTGGGGGAGGTTCCAATTTTCGCATATCCTAACTTGTTTCATAGAAACAAATTAAAAATTCGAGAGTAAATTATACTATCCAGCTGGTATAGTCTTGAGACTCGTTGGGTTTTTGAAATCCGACTCGGTCTTTTTTTATAATTTTTTTTGACAAATCTCTAAATTTTAGTTATATTTTTTGTATGAAAAAAGATTTAACAAATATACATAACAATTTTTTCTTACATCTCTTGTCTAAAAAAGAAAATGCTATTGATTTCTTACGGATCAGTTTACCAGAGGCTATTTTTAGCCAAATAGATTTTGATTATTTGGATTTTGACAAACAAAGTCATATATTGCCAAACTTGAAATCGAGTATTAAAGATTTGGTAATTAAAACTAAATTAAAGAATAAAAAAGAATTGGATTTTTATCTTTTAGTTGAACATAAATCGAGCGTTGATAATAGTAGACCCAAAGATATATTTATCCAAATATTTAAATATATTTTTAACATAATATTTGAAGATTATAAAAAGAATAAAGAGTTACGAATTGTAATACCATTAGTTTTTTATCATGGACAAAAAGAATGGAAAATACCAACTAATTTTAAAGATATTTTTGATGTAGATAATTCCATAAAACAAAATCTAATTGATTTTAATTATATATTATTTAATACAAAAGATAATCCAAATATAAATAAAGAAATAATTAATAATATTCACCTATATTCTGGGCTTATTGCTCTTAAAACAATTTTTGAAGAGGAATATAAATCATTATTAGAAATAATTAGACTGTTTTATAATCTTGATAAGTTTAAAACTTTAGAAGAATTAGAAACAATAATTTATTATATTTCTTTAGTAAAAAATATAGATAAAACTAAATTTGAAAATATAACAAAAGATTTATTTGAAGAACTACGAGAGGAGGTATCTATGGTAACATTTTTAGATGCTATTAAAAATGAAAGCAGAATTGAAGGAGAAATTAAAGGTGAAATTAAGAAACAACAAAAAACCTTAATCCGTCAATTATCAAAAAAATTTGGTAATATAACAGAATACGAAAAAGAATTTATTGAACAATGCTCTGATACTGAGAAGTTAGATAATGCTTTGGATGAAATTCTTTTTGCTGAGACTAAATTTAAAGTATTGGATTGTCTTAAGTAAAGATAGAGCAGATAATTTAACTCATCTGTTTTCTAACTATTTTTTATTTTTCCATAGTCTCTTGACAATGAAGTTGCCTTTATAATATAATCAGACAACTCTTAAATATATTAGACTATCAAGCCGGAGTAATATATTTAAATGAGCTTGCTCTCGGAAACACTAAGTACACAGAGATAATAAAAAAGACTTCTTAATTTTCTATTTTATTGTTTTGCATTTAGTGAAGGGATTGAAAATGAAACAATTATAATTAATAGAAATACTTTCGCTAATTGACTCAAACTTCAATAATTAAATCTTCTTTAGCTGCTATTATTTTTATTGTAGAATTTTGTTTTTTGATTTCATCGTTAGCCCATTGTTCCATTTCATCGACTTCGTCATCTTTTCTTTCTGGGTCATGGTGAGTAAAAATCCCTATTTTTACATTACAATCAATAAATAATTTTACCAAATCCTCTATTGTAGAATGTCCCCAGCCTTTTTTTATTCTCATATCAGCATCAAGATATTGTCCATCATGAGCAATTATATCTGCATTTTTGCAAAATTCGACAAGATTTGGATAAAGTCCTCTTTCTTTCAAAAGTTTTATTTCATTATCAGTTATAAAAACAAAAATTTTATTGCCATCAGTAAATTTAAGACCAGTTGAACCACCAGGATGATAATTTTCACATAATTCTAAAGTAAAATTTGCATTAAAAACATATTTTTTATCAACTTCAATAAATTTTATTACAGAAGGTAGGCTATCAAACTGCACTGGAAAAGTTTTTCCAGACATTTGCTTTATTATAGCATCTTTTATTTCTTCAAAATAAATCTTATTTATAAAAAAATTGATTTTTCTATCAGGAACAAATAATTGGTTAAAAAAAGGGAGTCCTTGTAAGTGATCCCAATGTGAATGAGTAAAAAAAAGTTTTACTATATTTTCTGAGTCAAGTTTAAAATTCTTGTTAATTTTTCTAATACCTGTCCCTGCATCAATTATTATTCTTATACCTTCATCCGATGTTACTTCGACACAACTTGTGTTTCCACCATATTTAACAGTATCCATACCTGGTGCAGGGATAGAGCCCCTTGTTCCCAAAAATTTTATCTGCATTTAATAAAATCCTAAGTTTGTTCATTTGTATTGGAATAAATTCCTTTAATGTAAATATCATTTTTTTTGCTTAAATCAATCATTTCTTTAGTCTTTATTATTTTTACAATAGGTCTCATAGCAACTCCTGATGTTCCTGCAACTTCTGCTGGATTATTATCAGAAAGTAAAACCAAACTGCCAATTGGATAAAATGATATGTTTTTAACTAATTCTCTTAATATAGAAGGTTCATAAGCACTTCCGCCGCTTTTAAGTAGGTCTTGAATTGCTTCTTTTGCATGTAAGGTATTTCTAAATGGTTTATCAGCAATCGCAGCACAATAGGCATCTACTACCGCAATAATTTTTGCAATTTCTGTAATTTTATCAAGGCTTACATGATTTGGATAACCTTTACCATCAATTCTTTCATGATGTTGTAATGCCCCTGAAGCAACTATTGCTGAATATCCAATTTCTCTTAAATATTTGTAACCATAGATTGTATGATTTTGAATTTCTGTTAAATCTTCTTTGGTTAAAGCCCCTTTTTTTTGTAGAATTTCTTTAGGAACTTTAAGCATACCAAGATCATGAAATAATGTAGCAAAGAGTAAATTAGAGGTTGTAAACTCTGTTAGTTGCATACTTTCACTAATTATATATCCTAAAATTGTTGTTTCTATTGTTTTTCTATGAATATATGGAATGCCTTCTATTTGTTTTCCAAACATTTTTAAACATTCGTTCTTATTTTTTTTTACATTTAATTTTATATCATTTAAAATATTGACTACTTTTTCTTTATCAATAGTTTTAGTTGTTATAATTGCATTAAAAAAACTTATCGTTGTTAAAATCCATTTTTTATATGTTGATTTAAAATCTTCAACTGTTTCAACAATAGGACTTGCCTCATCTATCACTTCTTCTTCTATTTTTAATACATTGTTTGGAGAATCAAAGATATCTTCAAGGGTTCTATCTTCCTTTTCTTCTTCTTTTTGAGTTTTAATATCAGTTAATATCCCAAAACAATAAATTTTATCAATATTCCATTTTTTTAACAATTTTATATGATAATCCATAATAGGTAAACTTTTGGGAAGAAAAAACAAATTCTCGAAAACATAAGAATCTTCTGTAAAAATTTTGCCTTGAGCAATTTGACTTATTTGTATTGTATTCATAATTACCTCTTCAATTTGTATTTTCGGATATTACAAATTATAAACTTTAGATTAATAGAAAACAATTTTATATTTTCTACTCCTTTAAAATTAGTTTTGGTTTGGTGAATAAACTCTAATATAAAGCTAATCAATTTTTTGTACTCTGTCAAATTTGATTTTGATTTTTTGATAAATTTTAATTTTTTTTTAGTGAAATAATTTACTAATCCAAATTTTAATTTAAAATTTAAAAACTTTTTATCTACCAAAAAATTGAAAACAATTTTAAAAATGGATAAAAAAAAATAAATAAGATTAATAAAAAATAATTACAATAAAAGCAAGAGTTATTCGTCTTTATTAGTGATGAATAAATTTTAAGGAGAGTCAAATGAGTAGTAATAAAGTTTGTCCCGTTGAGCATGCTGGTGTATTAGATACCAATTTTCGTAAATTGTTTCATAATCCCAAAAAAATACTAAAACCATTCATCAGTGAAGGAATGACGGTACTTGATTTGGGATGTGGACCAGGCTTTTTTACAATAGAAATGGCAAAATTGGTTGGTAATTCTGGAAAAGTTATAGCGGCAGATTTACAACAAGAAATGCTTGATAAACTAAAGAAAAAAGTAGAAAACACTAATCTTTCTAATAGAATTAAATTACATAAATGTCAAGAAGACAAAATTAGTTTATCAGAAAAAGTTGATTTAATTTTAGTTTTTTATATGTTACATGAAGTGCCAAATCAATTGACTTTTTTACAAGAACTCAAAACATTCTTGAAACCAAATGGAAAGATTTTTATAGTAGAACCCAAATTTCATGTATCAAAAAAAGATTTTCAAAAATCAATAAATATGATAAAACAATCTGGGTTTGAGATTATAGAAGAACCTAAAGTATTCTTTAGTAAATCTGTAATTATAAAAATTAACTGAGGTAATAAATAATCATCTATATATTCGGTTTTAACAAACACCCTTATTTAAATACTCAAATCTCTCTCTTTTAAGTTGCTTTTTTTGTTGAAATTAAAAGCCGACTTAAAAATTATTAATCATTGATTTTTCTGAAAACTTTTGACTATTTATACAATTTGTTTGTAAACTCTGTGTTTTGGGTTTACAAATTTTCAAGAAATTACCTCTACACAAATTCGTCGTTGGGATGAATTTTTAATTCTCTGATTAAACTCAGTATTTTAGTTGTCTTTACAAAAAATTGTAAAGGATGTACCTTCATTAATTTTTGATGTAACTTTTAGATCCCAATTTAATTTAGAGATAAGGTCTTTTACAATATAAAGTCCAAGCCCTGTCCCTTTACCAATATCTTTTGTCGTATATAGAATATCGAATATATTAGATATATCTTCTTCTTTTATACCACAACCGTTATCCATAAATTTTATTATAGGTGTTTCATTATAGAAATCCCCAACTATTTTTACAGTGCCATTACTACTTATTGCATCAATACTATTTGAAAGCAAGTTAATTGATATATGTTTTATGACTTGATCATTTCCATTTATTTCAAAATCATCTCTAATATCAATAACATATTCTATTTTTTTGTTTTTTACATTGTTTTTGAATACTTTTATAATATCAAGTATTATTGGCTTTAAATATAATCTATTTTTAATTAAATTTTTTGTATAATAAAGAAATTTAAAGTTTTTTATAATTTCTTCTACTCTATTTAAATTGTTGTATATATAATGAATAGCCTCATTTATATAAGAGTTTTCTTTTAAATCAGTTTTATATATTTCTTCTTTTAGATAATCAAGAGGACCTTTTATTCCAAAAATAGGATTTGAAATTTCATGTGAAATATTAGAGACAAGTTTACCAACAGTTGCAAATTTATTTTTTTCGTATAAAGCATGTTTTAAATTTTGGATTCTAATTAAAGAATCTATTCTCAAAATTAATTCTTCTGCTACAAATGGTTTAAAAATATATTCTACTGCCCCTCTTGCAAGTCCTTCTATCTTATCTGCTAATGATGTCTTGGCTGTCAAAAATATAAATGGAATATCTTTTAGTTTTTCATCTTTTGATAGAATATTAAAAAAAGTATAACCATCCATTTCGTCCATCATTATATCAGAAATTATTATATCTGGTTTCTCGATTTTTTTGATATTTTCAAGAGCTTCTTTACCATTTCTAAAATAAAAAACATTGTATTTTTCGGTTAAGATAGAAACAACATAAAACAATAAATCTAAATTATCTTCTACTAAAATAATAGTATTTTTAACTTTGTCAAATTTAATGTCTTTATTGGTGTCTTTTATAACAGGAATATTTATAAAAGATTTTAACATTAAATCTTTTGCAACAATATCATTTTCTTTTAATTCATAATTTTTTAAAATTACTTTAAATTGAGTTCCTTGTGTCAGATAGGATTCTACTAATATATCTCCATTTAATGACTCAATTATTTTCTTTACTATAAAAAGTCCCATCCCAATGCCGTCTATGTTTCGCTTTTTTTGTGAAATTTGGTAAAATGGTAAGAATATGTGTTCCAAAAATTCTTTTGAAATACCAATTCCTGTATCTCTGACAACAAATTCTATGTTTTCATCTATTTTTTTTAGACTTATTTCAATTTTACCATTTTCTTCTGTATATTTAATGGCATTTTCTACAAGATTATTGATAATTCGTTCGATACCTAAAACATCGGCTTTAGCAAAAATATTTTCTTCTATATAAAAACTTAAACTAATCTGTTTGTTATTTGCAGTTTCAACAAATAAAACTAATTTTCTTTTTAAAACATCAGAAAAATTTGTTATTTGAGTGTTATCATAAATGAAACTACCTTTTTGTAATTTTTCTAAATCCAAAAAGTTAATCATATCTTGTAAAAGTTTATAAATATTTTGTTGTATTACTTTTAAATCTTCATTTAACCCAACGGATTTAATATATTTATCAAGATAATTTAAAATTAAAGTAAGAGGTGTTTTTGTTTCGTGTGCTATGTTTATAAAAAAATGAGTTTTTTGTTTAATTGTTTCTTCTATCTCTTTATTTGCTATTTCAAGCTGGGCAGTTCTTTCTTTAACTTTTTCTTCAAGGGTAAGGTTTAAATACTCTAATTCTTTTTTCTTATTCTTAAGTTCATAATGTTCACTATTAAAATTGTAACTTAAAGCATAAGCATAAACATAAATTGCTATACCAAGAACAAAAAAATTACCAGATAATGGATTTGGTATATCAAAAGCCTCTAAAACTCGTCCAGTTGTTATATTTAACAAAATTAAAAGTAATCCAGCCAAAGTGATAGCAATTGTTCTTTTTTTGTATTTTTTTTCTTTAATTATCCAATAAACAAAAAAACTAATTAAACTAAGCATTACAATAACTGATATTGATATTGTATAAACAAAAATATGTTTTGAATAAAATTGAATTCCAAATATAATAATGCTAAGTATTATTACAATAGAATCTATTAATTGAAGACATATTAATAAATTTATAATTTTATTTTTTCTATTGTATTCGTAAAACAAACTTAAAAAATTATAGCCAAAAAATGAAAAAGATATAGCTAATATGCTCGCAGTTATAGATTTAGTAATTTGTATTGAACTCTGATTATTTATCTGAAAAACTTTAAAAAAAATCATAGAATTCACAAAAACAAAAAACCACACAGAAAAAGCAAATAAAGCAAAATAAAAATTACTTTTTTCTTCTCTTCTACCAATAAAAATAAAAAAATGATAAACTGCAATTGATATAATTACACCAAGAATAAAAATATTAAAAAAGTCAACTATTAAATAATTCATTTTTAGCCTTTAAAGTTTTTGTATAGTGATTAAATATAGATTAGATTGTTTTAAAAGTCAATTAAAATTGAAATCGATTAAAAATTCAATAAAAGATATATTGTAATTTTATAATATTAAAGCGGTTGAGTATATACTGAGAGGTAAAAGTTCACGAAGTATATTAGTATATTGGCAAAAAGATTGACTTTTTTTTCATAATACAATAAAATTATATATCTGGAATTCTGTCTTTATTAATTATTTTCGTTTTTATAGAATAAGCTATGATTAAAAAAAACACTAATATTATCATTATTTCATGTTTTTTTCATTTAGTTTTTATACAAGGAGTTGTAAATGAATATATTACTTATTTCTACCCCATCTTATTCGACTTTATTTCCAATTGGGAATATGCCTAATTTAGGTCTTTTGTCAATTGCATCTAATTTAACAGGAAATCACAACATAAAAATACTTGAGTCATTTAATAAAAAAACTCATTTTATAAATCAAATAAAAAATACAATTGATACATTATCACCTGATGTCATTGGAATATCAGCAATGACATTTCAATATGAAACGGCTAAAATAATAGCTAAGTATATAAAAAAAGAGTACCCAGTAATTAAAACTGTTTTAGGTGGCTATCATGCAACAACTATGTATGAAGAAATATATGAAAGTGATGATAAATTTTATTTTGATTTTATTGTAAGAAATGAAGGTGAAAAAACATTCGATGAATTAATTATATCAATTGAAAATAAATTATCTTTTGATAATATAATGGGATTGTCATATTTTGATGGAGTAAAAGTTCAACATAATAAACAAAGAGAACCTCTTGATTTAAAAGAGATAAAAATCCCTAATAGAAATTTTATTAACAAAAATGATTTTTCCTTATTTAATCCACTACAAATGAAAAATCAAGGGATAATGTTAATTGAAACATCCAGAGGATGCACTAATACATGTAATTTTTGCGTTATAAGAAATATGTATCAGAATTCTTTTAGAACATACGATCTAGATAGAGTTATAGAAGATATTATTAATGTAAGAAAAAGTGACATAAAAATGATCTTTGTTGTTGATGACAATATATGTTTAGATGTAGAAAGATTAAAACAATTATGTAAGTTAATAATAGAAAAAAAATTAAATGACATTATTTATATTGTTCAATGCAGTAGTAAAGGCATAGCAACATCAGAAGAACTTTCTTATCTAATGTCTAAAGCCGGATTCACACAGGTTTTTCTTGGTATAGAAAATAATGAAAATAAAAATCTTAAATACTTAAACAAGGGAAATATAATAAATTATACAAATTTAGCAATAAAATATTTACATAAAAATAACATAAGAATATATGGAGGATTAATTATAGGATTACCAGAAGATGATAAAAAATCTATTGACTCATTATTTAAGTTTATAGAAAATAAAGAAATAGACTATCCATTTATTCAAATTGTAACTCCATATCCTAAAACAAAAATAAGAGAATCATACAAAAAAATGAATCTAATAACTAATGAAACTGATTTTACAAAATATGATGGTTATTGGGCTAATATAAGGACTAAACATCTCACAAGCTATGAGTTGGAATATTACAAAATTTTAAAACTAAAAAAAAATAGATTACTAAAATTCAATCTAAATTTTTTAACTTTAAGAACAAAGCCATTACTTTTTCTAAAACATTTATTTATAAATCCTATATCATATCTAATTTGGGAATTTTCAAATAGAAATTATAAAAAATATTTTGACAATCTCGTAGAAGAATTAGAAAAAGAATCAAATTATTATAATGTAATTTAAATGCTCTAATAATTCATAATAAAAAATTTCTTAAAATTTATCTTTTTTAGAATTATAGTTGACTGTTGTTGGAATATTTGTAAAAATTTTCCCAGTTAAATTTGGATTAAAACAAATCTGATGGGTCTACATCTATTTCGAGGTAGTTTTTTCTGTTGCATTTAAATTCTTTTAACGCTAATGTTACAATTTCTTGCATAAGCTCAATTTTTGGTGATTTTAACAATAATTGAAATCTAAAATTGTTGTTTAGTTTCTGCAAAAGACAAGGAGCTGGTCCTAAGAGTCTAACATTTTCTAATTTCATTTTTTTTATTATTTCAAAGAGTTTGTAGATGTCATTATTGGCAATTTCTTCGTCCTTACCTCTTACAACAAGTCTCAAAAGTCTTACAAAAGGGGGCATATTTAATATTTTACGAAACTCAATTTCTTCTGCAAAAAACTTTTCGTAATCCGCTTCTTTTGCACAAGTTATAGAATAATGATCTGGATTTGTAGTTTGTATCATAACAAAGCCTTTCGCCCCTTCTCTCCCCGCTCTCCCTGCAACTTGAGTAATCAAAGCATAAGTTCTTTCTGCTGATTTAAAATCTGGAATATTTAGTAACAAATCAGAATTTACAATACCTACAAATTTTATGTTTGGAAAGTGAAGCCCCTTTGCGATCATTTGAGTACCAACGAGTATATCAATCTCACCTTTTTCTATTTTGTGGAATATATCTTGCAAATCTTTTTCTGTTTTTAAACTATCATAATCCATTCTCTGAATTTTTGCATAGCTAAACATCGCTGCAACTTCATCTTCGATTCTTTGAGTGCCAGCACCGATTTTTATTAATTTTGTACTTTCACAAGTAGGACATTTTTCTGGAAAGTTAAGAGTATATCCGCAATGATGACATATAAGTTTTTCTTTTGATTTATGATAGGTTAATGAAATGTTACATCTTGGACAGTTTATTATATTTTTACATTCTCCACATTTAATCAGAGTCGAAAAACCTCGTCTATTTTGTAAAAGAACAATCTGCTCTTTTTTTTGTAGACGTTTATTTATTTCACTAGACATTTCTAAGGTAAGATTTTTATCAAAGCCAAGAGTTTCTGCATTGATTATTTGTATATCTGGAAGAGTTGCTCCTCCATAACGGTTTTTGAGCGTGTATAATTTAAAAAAATCTTTTTTTGCATAATAAAAAGATTCTACAGAAGGTGTAGCTGATCCTAAAACTAATGTTGCTTTATGATAATTTGCCAAAAAAATACTTGCAGTACGAGTATGAAATCTCGGACTCTCATCTGACTTAAAAGCCCCTTCGTTTTCTTCATCAATAATAATTAGACCAATATTGTCAAGTGGTGCAAATAATGCACTTCTAGGACCTATTGCTATTTTGGCATCGCCATTGTAAAGCCTTAGATATTGTTTTAGCCTCTCACTCGTTTTTAATGTAGAATGCAACACTGCACAAAGCTTACCAAATCTCTGCTTCAATCTCAAAAGTGTTTGATAACTTAAAACAATCTCTGGCACTAAAAAAATTACTGATTTTCCCTGATTGATTGCATCCTCGATGAGTTTAATGTAAATTTCAGTCTTACCCGAACCAGTAATCCCATAAATATAAAATTTATTCTTACCATTTTTAATATCTTCTATTATATTGTTATAAACTTCTTCTTGCTCTGTAGAAAGTTTATTTATCTTTGGAATAAATTTTTCTTTTTCTTCTTGAAAGTTTGCTTTAATACCTTTTGGCACCATCAAAGATAAGACTTCGCCAATACCAGCAAAATAATATGATGCGATCCATTTTGCAAAATCAACCATTTGCGGCTTAAATATTTTTTGTTTATCAAGGACTTTAAGAATTGGCTTAATTTGGTATTTATCTGTAAAAACACCTTCTTTTATAGCAAAACCTCTAATTTTACGGTTTTTAAAATTAACTAATACTCGCCTTCCGATAATATCTTCAATATTCATCCCTTCTGGCACAAGATAAGAATAAAATGAACTTAAATTTATTGGAATCGCAACTAAAAGAACCTGTTTTTTTTCCATTAGACAATTCTTTCTTTATAGAGGTTTTGCAATATCTTTAAATCATCCCATACTGGTTTTTTTAGGGTCTGATTTTGTAAAACATCTTTTGGATGGAATGTTGCTATAAATGGAATATTTTTATATTGAAACACTTTTCCATGATTTACTTTTATATCAAGAAATCTTTTCATCAGTGAAGATAAAACAAAATCACCAAGAACTAAAATTAATTTAGGTTTTATTAATTCTATCTGTTTGTCAAGATGTATTCTACATTGCTCTATAAAATCCTTTGTAATCGTGTTTTTTTTGGGATTACATTTAATCAGATGTGTTATAAATAAGTCATCTACTGATAGATTAATCGCACCCATCCATTTTTTAAAAAAATCGCCAGTATTTCCAATTAGTGGAAGTTTTGCTGCCTCTTCTTCGTCTGTTACAAAATCAGTGATAACCATAACATTGGCAAAAGGATCGCCAACACCAGGTATTTTAATTTTTGAAATTTTACATAATTGACATTGTTCACATTTAATGATCTGTGTTGCAATATTTATTATTTCTTTTCGCTTATTTAGAATATTGACATCTTGCTCTTTTTTAACAATTTTTTCTTCTTTTTTAACAACTTGTTTAACTTCAACAGATTTTTCAACTTTATCAAAAAATGACAAGTCTGGAGCATTCCTTTTTTGTGGAAAAGAATCTTCTATATAATCAGAGTATAATCCTATTAAATTGTATAAATCTTTTGCAAGTTTTGATCTTTCCAAGTTTTTTCCTCAAAATGTAAACGATAAAGATAAATTTAACTTATTTTCTATAAAATTATAACTTATGTTTAAATCTGGTGGAATACCAAGTTTTTCTTTTAAATATTTATTGTATTGATTAACAAATGCTTTCGCCTGAATCATATTAAAATTATACTCATAAGATTTTGCCATAAAAAAAGCAAATAAAAATATGCCTGTAAGAGGTATAACAGACAAAGATAAAAATATTACAGCAAACGGAAAAAGCCCTTTGTTTCCAAGATCGTTTAATTTTATTGTTTCATTTTTAGTAACATCAGTACTAAAAACACTATCAAAAGAAGAAAACATTCCAATAGCACCTGTTATATCAAATATCGCAGACAATAAAACAGACGCAACAAGTCCACCAACAAAAGCATTGTAAACCTCGCCCCATTTCAAATTATTTGCAAGTCTTTGGTTACCCATTTTAGCTGCTAATAAAGAAAGTTTTATTGGTTTATCACCACCCATAAAAACATCATAAGGAATTTTGTCTCCATAAAATTTCTTTATATCATCAGGGTCCATTGTTTCTACAAACGGTTTTTGCAGAATTTTTGCAGAATTTTTCATATATTCGTTAATTTTTAATTGTAAATCATCAGAAGATGCCTCATTTGCAAATAATAAACTAACAAAACTACATAAAATAAAAACTACTATAATTTTTTTCATAAATATTTTCCTCTTCTAATATAATATTGTAAAATTAATCACCTCTAATATGAGCTCTAACCGGAATTCCTTCATTAATTAAATAGTTCTTTATTTCTTCAATTGAAAAATTTCGTTCTAATCGTGTTGAATATAACATTGAGCTTACTATTGCTGCAGAAACATCAGTTTTTATAAATGCCTCAGCTACATGTTCACATTTCCCAGCACCACCTGATGCAATAACAGGAATATTAACTGCTTTACAAATTTTATCTAATAAATTTATATCATATCCTGAAAGCATTCCATCACAATCTATACTATTAATAACAAGCTCTCCAGCTCCAAGTTTTTCACCTTTTATTGCCCATTCTATGGCATCCATTCCAGTGCTTACACGAGCTCCATCAATATATATCTCATAACCACTTGGAATACTTGACGAAGGATTTACTTTTTTTGCTTGCATACTTAAAACAATACATTGTGAACCAAAAGCTTTTGAACCTTCTGTTATTAAATTAGGATTTCTAACAGCCATTGAATCTATACTAATCTTTTCTGCTCCTGCTTTTAGAACTTCATACATATCTTCTACGGTTTTAATTCCTCCTCCTACTGTAAAAGGAACAAATATCAATTCTGATGCTTTTTTTACTACATCAATATCTATTTTTCTCCGTTCTGAACTAGCTGATATATCAAAAAATATTACTTCATCTATCCCATCATTATATAATTTTTTTATTACATCGCTTACAGGAGCAATATTAATATTATCTTGAAATTGAATCGCTTTTGTAACTTGCCCTTTTAAGACATCTAAACATGCAATAATACGCTTAGTTAACATAAAATTCTCCTTTACAAAAATTTGATAATAGTTTTAAACCAAAACTACCACTTTTCTCTGCATGAAATTGAGTTGCCATGATATTTTCATGACCAATTATAGAAGGAAATATTTTTCCATATTCTGTTTCTCCTAATAAGTTATCTTGATTTTCCAATACAACATAGTAAGAATTAACAAAATAAAACTCTGTATTATTATTGACTCCTTCAAAGAGTGGGTGAGATTTAGTTTGTTTCACTGCATTCCAACCTATTTGTGGAACTCGAACATCTTTATCATTAAATCTTACAACCCTTCCTGGTAACCATCCAAGACATTTTACTCCACCTTCATCACTAAAATCAAAAAGTATTTGTAATCCTATGCAAATACCTAAAAAAGGAACATGATCTTTAAGTACTAATGAAGTAAGAGTTTCAATTAAACCTAATTCTTTTAATGAATCCATTGTTGCTTGAGCAGATCCAACACCAGGTAAAATAATATGACTAAGAGTCTTTAATTCATCAATGGTATCAACAAGTTTACACGACACATTGATCGCTTTAAGAGCAGATATAACACTTTGAGCATTTCCTGCTTTATAATTTATAACACCTACCATAATTATCCTCCAAATAATAAAAATAATTGTAAAATTGTATTATACTTCTCTGTTTTTTAATATCCTCGTAATGACGATAAATCAATATTTGGCTTGATTATATAAAATAACTTTTTACTAATTTTGTCAAGGAATTTGGCTTTACTGTTTTTTAACTTTACAAAAAAAATATAGTTTTTTGTTAAGCAGTTTTTAAATCATCCGAAAATTAAAAAGAGCGTTTAATATTAATTTGGAAGGATAAAAAATGATTGCAGACCTGCTAAAAGCGAGTGATGTAAAATCCGATTCAAAACCAGACGAATTATTTAAAATTTATATAAAACAAAAAGATGCAAGTATCGAAGGTGTTTCTTTTGGTGAAATGGTTAAAGAAAGAGCTATATCTAAAGAAGAAAAAAAATATGAAAAAGAAAATGATTATGAATTAAATAATATTTCTTTTGAAGTCAAAGTTGAAAAAGATAAAATTGAACCAAAAGATAAAAAAGAAGATTTTCTTTTAAATGTCAAAAATTTAAACAATAAGAATATTCTTAAAGAAAATATAAACCCAGAAAACCTTCAAGAAAAACTAAATGCTGTTTTAAATAATGAAAAACCAACTAAAAAAAATATTATTTCTAATAATAAATTAGAAAATAATGATAATAAATTAAGCTTATCTCAAAAAGATAAATTAAAAAAAGAACTTCAGAAAAAAGGAATTGAAATTACTGAGGTAAATAATGCTTTAGTTTTTAATGTAAAATTTCAAAACCTTGATACTGAAACAAAAGAAAAAATTAAATCTATAATAAACGATACAAAAACTAATAAAATTGACGAAAATAAAGCAAAAAAATTAATACTTGATTTGGTTTTTGGTAATAAATTAAAAGATTTTGTTGATTTTGATAAGATAAATACTTCTAATTTAAATATAAAAAAAGATAAAAATGACACAAAAGACAATAAAATTGTTAAATTTGACTTTAAAAAAGAAGAAAAACAAGATATTCAAATAAAAGACTTAAAAACTGACGAAAATAAAGTAGAAAGCCAGATAAATGAGAAAAAAGACAGCAAAAAAATAGCAGAAAAAACAAAAAACATTCTCGATACAAAAGAAAAAGACAGTGATATTAAAGACTTTAAGCAAGAAATTAGACTGGATGTTAATGATAATAAGTTAAATTCTACAAATCCAAAAGAAAGAAGTGCTGAAGTTCAGAGAGTTTATTCTGATAATAGAGAAAAAATTTTTGATACTATTGCAAAAAATACAAAAATAATTTTTGGTAATGATGAGACTCGTTTTACTACTATGATTAGACCAGACAATCTTGGACGAGTTGATCTAAAATTTGTAATGAAAGATGGAAAAATGGATGGGCGTATTATTCTACAAAATCAAGAGGCTGTTGATTTTTTTAGGAGTAATGTAGAAGAATTACGAGCTGTTTTTCAAAAATCAAATGTGGAACTTGGAAAAATTGATATTGCATTAGCAGGGGCGGGGCTTAATTATGGGGAGTCTGCTTCTGGTGGAAATAATTCTAACCAAAATCCAGAGAAAGTTTTTTCACAAAATTTTTCGGTAAAAGCACAGAAAGTTTTTGAGGATAATAGTTTTTTTGCTGCAGAAAATTATTATCAGGGTAATGATAAGAGGGTTAATATTTTTATATAGGATGTTGTTTCTTTTCTTTTTTATAGAAAAATGAAAAAAAAGAGAAGCAGAAAAGAAAGAGAAAAAAGAGAGGCTATTATGGACATAAATCCAAATGATTTTTCATCACTTAATCTAAAACAAGGTTATGTTGACCAATTTAAGACAAAAACAGAGGTCGAGAGTCTAAATAAAGCTATAAAAAAAGAGGGAAAAGAGCCAGTTAAAAATCTTGGTAAGGACGAGTTTTTGAAACTCTTAATTACAGAGTTGCAACATCAGGACCCAACAAACCCTATGCAAGATAAAGAGTTTATAGCACAAATGGCTCAATTCTCATCACTCGAACAAATGGTAAATTTAAACGCTGGTATGAGTAAACTTTTGAATAATTCTTCTTTTCAATCGAGTTTTGATTTATTGGGTAAGAATGTTGAAGTTCAAGCACCTGGTCAAGTTGATGAAAATGGTGAACAAAAAATCATTAAAGGATTTGTTGATTCCATAAAAAAAGTAGAAAATGATACTTTAGTTACAATAGATGGTGAATCTTATTCTACAAGTTTAATAACAAAGGTTGAGAAATAGAAAGGAGAATTAGCCTATGATGCGATCATTATATGCTGGTGTTAGTGGTTTACAAAACCATCAAATTAGGATGGATGTTGTTGGTAACAACATTGCAAATGTAAACACAACTGGCTTTAAAAAAGGTAGAGTAAACTTTCAAGATATGCTTTCGCAAACTATGAGTGGTGCCGCACGACCAACTGATGTAAAAGGTGGTGTGAATCCAAAACAAGTAGGTCTTGGTATGGTTATTGCTTCAATTGATACTATTCATACTCAAGGGTCTTTACAAACTACTGGCAATAATCTCGATATGGGGCTTAGTGGGAATGGTTTTTTTATCCTTAAAGATGGAGATAAAAGTTTCTACACAAGAGCAGGTGCTTTTGGACTTGATAAAGATGGGTTACTTGTAAATCCTGGTACAGGTCTTAGAGTGCAAGGTTGGACATCAAAAGATATTGGTGGACAGTATATGATTAGTGCTGCTGAAGAGCCTGCGGATATTAAAATTCCTCTTTACTCAAAAGACCCAGCAAAGGCAACAAAAAATGTAGATTTTAAATGTAATCTTATGTCAGAAATGCCAATTATGGATCCAAATGTGGCTCATACAGAACAAGAATTAATTAAAAATACATGGACTTCTTCTATTAATATGTATGATTCGCAAGGTACACCATTAGAAGTAAGATTTAGATTTATGAAAACTGGTACAAATCAATGGCAATCTCAAGTTCAAGTTTTTCAAAATGACCCAAATAATCCAGGGCAAAAAATAGAAATACCTGCAACTCAATTTAATCTTGATGTATCGCCAAATGCTGGTGGTGGAAACCCTGCAACAAATGGGCAAAACTTTTTTAACCTTGGTTTTGATAACCTTGGTAGAATAATCAATGTTAGAGACGGTCAAGAAGATGTAAGAAACGCTGGAAACCTTTTTGTAAACCTAAATATTACTGTACCAAATACAACTCCTGGTTTACCTGGCGAAAACCTTTCTGTTCAAATAAATCTTGGTGAAGCTGGTAAAGTTAGAACAGAAGATAATGTTGGTATTACACAATTTAGCTCTGGTTTTACAACAAAGCCATTTAGACAAGATGGTTTTGGAATGGGTTATCTTGAAGGTATAAAAGTTGATGACACTGGCTCTATAACTGGTGTATTCTCAAACGGAAATAATAGAATATTAGCACAAGTCGCATTGGCTAACTTTACAAATGTTGGCGGTCTCGAAAAAGCCGGCGAAACAAACTTTGTTTACTCAAATAACTCAGGCGAACCTGATATTAGTGCTGCTGGCACTATGGGTAAAGGTAAAATTATGTCTGGTGCATTAGAAATGAGTAATGTTGACCTCGCAGAACAATTTACAGATATGATTGTAACTCAAAGAGGTTTTCAGGCAAACTCAAAAACAATCCAAACATCTGACCAAATGTTACAAGAGTTATTGACATTAAAACGATAATATAACACGAATTAGCACAGATTGTAATAGAATATAATTTGTGTTATGGATAAACCGTAGGGTGACCTACGGTTTTTTTTATTTATTAATAATAGTTGATTTTGATTGATAAAATGGTATTAACATAAATTTTACGAAAAATTAAATAAAATTTCAATAAAAAATATAAATATTCAAACTTATTGGAATTTTTAATCAGAATTTGGGTTATTAGTAAAATAGTTTTAGATATTTTATCTTGTGAAATCAAAAAATCTTACAAATTTATTTATTTGACCATCTATTTTTAAGAATTTTTTATTTTTTACTTTATCTCTGCAAAATTCATTTAATTCTGCAAACTCAATTTTTTTATTAAGAAGATAAGAGTAACCAGCATTCACCCTCAAAATAAAAAAGTAATCGTCTGAGGTTTTGGTTTTAAAGAATTTTTCTTTTGTTTTTATTACTTTTGATTTTATAATAAATTTTTGTGGAATCGGTGTGTTGGTTAAAAAATATCCACCAATAATATTTAAAATATCTTCTGTTTTTGTAAAATTAACAGCTAGCATATTTTGAAATTCTTCATTTTTTAAAATCAATAATTCTGTTCCTTGAGGTAAGGTAAGCCACAAATTCCAAATCAATAAATTAATTGTATCAGAAAATTCTTTTCTCATTAAAGGTTTTTTATCAATATCTTTTTCATTATTAAATTTATATAGCATTAAATCTAATTTTGATAGAATAAAATTTATATCACTATTTAGTTCTTTTGCAAAAATACTTGCATAAGATTCTCTACCTATATAAGTTAGATTGTAGATAAAATAAATTATTTCTTTTAGAGTACTTACGTTTTTTTGTTGCGTAGTAAATATTTTCTTAAAATCTATACTTATTGGTAAATTATAAGTTAAAATTTTTTCGTAAGGATCAAAGAGACTAAGAAATTTTCCTATTTCAGAAAGATTAGATAGTAAAAAAAGTTTTTCATACTGCGATGCTGTAAATCTTTGTAAAATTGGAATAATTACTCTTTGTACAAATTTCATATCAGTAGTTTTCAAATTGTAAATAAAGTTATTCCATTGTTTTAAACTATTTATTTCTCTTATTTTTTTGGGGAGGTTTTTATCTTGCTTTAAATTGATCACAGAAAATTGTAAGTATTTTTTTAATTGTGGGTTTCTTGTTATTATCCTTGATCTTGTATTTATAAAAGATTCAAAAAAGACTGTATATACTCTCAAGTCTATACCATTAGATTTAAAAAAAACATCGTCATACCCACATTTTTTTTCTAATAAAAATTTCATTATAGTTAGTTCGTCTGGTGTAAAATGTTTATTTTTATTTCTTATAGTCTCAATTCCTATACCTTCGACAAATTCTATTGCGTCCTCTTTTTTCATAGACCTCATAAATAAATCTAAGTTGAGTAAGAAAACACCACCATTTAGTATTATTTTTTTTACTTTTTCTCCAATAATTTTATAACCTAAACTTTTACAAAAGGCATTTATTTTTATTGTAGGAACTTCATATTTATATAATAATTTAGTAAAATCAGAAATTTTAAGTAAACTAATATTTGCAAAACTTTTTCCAACTTCTTCTAAATCTATTTCTTCTTCCAAATATTTTTTTATTTCTTCTTTTTCTTTATATGTATTAATTTTTGCCATAATCATGCTTAATTCAGAAAATCCTATACTTGGGTTTTTTTCTTCTTCCATACATAGTCTCCATATTAGTTATAAAACTTTGATATTAAATATACTGTAATATAATTTTAAAGCAATACAATATACACTTTTTTTATCAAATAAAATAATTTTTTCAAAAAATAAATTTAATTAAATATACTAAAATTAATTCAATTTGTCAATTTCTACAAAATTAAGAAAAGCAGATTTATGCTATTTTTTTATTATTAAAGCTAATTAAAAACGATAAAAGACTCTTTTTCTTTTAAAATGCAAAATTTTAAGAATAAATTCCAAAAATCTTGTATTCTTAATCAATTTGTAAGAGAGCATAAAATTTTATCATATTAAGAAATGGTATTATTAAAGAATAAATTCTTTTTAAGAATAATTAATGCTATTTATAATAAACAATTTAATCTATGTTATGTTTTTTCCCTCAATTTTTTTAACTCTTCATAAATATATAAAACAGCATTTACATAAGCAGAACTTCTATTATAAGAATAAACAGAGTCAAATAATGACTTTTGATTATCTATATTAGAATTATTTAGATTATTTTTAAACAAATAGTTTTCTATACTACACAAATTGTCGTCTAATGAATAAATATCTATATTCTCATCTATTCCATCCACATCAACAAAATAATTGAACAAAGAACTTGGGATAAATTGACCAAGACCACAAGCTCCTGCATAAGAACCAACAAAATAATAAGCGTTTTTATTTGTCTTTTGACACATTTTATATAAATAAATGAGTTCTCTCAAAGCAAATTTTTCTCTTTTCTCGAGGAGTAAATACTGTGAAACTAAAGTATTAAAAATGTAATAATTTCCAACATACCTTCGTTGCCCAAAATTTGTTTCCATCCCCAATATTGCAACGGCTAATTCAAAATAAATTCCATTTTTATCTTCGATTTTTTGCAATGTTTCAATATTTCTCTCTATAAATTTTGTCCCCATTTGAATCTTTTTGTCTAATCCAAAGTGATTTTTATACCAATCAAAGTCTTTTTGCTTAGTTTTGACTTTATTTTCAGCCATATTTAAAAATAATTTTTCTATATCAGAGTAAATTTCAAATTTATGACTATTTAAGTTTTCTACAATCCATTCAATAGGAACTCCATTTGCAACTAAACTTGACTTTAGATTTTCTAACTTTTGATTGTCTTCTTGTTGATTAGAAAATAATTGTAAACAAATAAAAAGCATAAAAATAATAAAATAATATCGTTTCATTTTAAAATCCTTTGTGTTTAAGCTGATATATAGTTAAATTTAAAATATTCTCACTATTTCTGCTTTATAATGACAATTATCCAGATTGTCATTATAATCTTAATTATAAGATTATATGCTTAAAAAACGAGTTCTTTTTCGAGTTTTTTAGGCTATAAAACTGAAATGTTTTTTTACAACTTGTTTTCTTAAAAGAACTTAGAAAAAAATTTATCATTGAATTTAAGACAAACCTAAAACATTTCAGTATATATTATAATACTTAAAGATTAAAATACCTTTAAAAGAATATTAATTTTTATTAATGATACTCAAGAGACCTGACAAATCTAAAAAAATAGATTTACGATTTAAAAACTTTTATGTATAACACAGATTAATCAGATTGTGACGGATTGGTACAGATTAAATCGCCTAAATATATACTATAAATATATTTAACTTTTTAAATTTGTGACAAATCCAAAACTTTTATGTATATTGGATAAATATTCTAATGGAGGTTAATTTTGTCTTACAAACTAATTAGCATAGTGGGCTCTGGTGAAGATTATAACGATGAAAAACTTATAAAACACTTGAGAAACTCAGATTTTATAATTGCATCAGATGGTGGGCTTAACACTCTAAATTCGATAAATATAAAGCCAAATTTATTAATTGGAGATTTTGATAGTGTAAATAAGGATATTCTTTCTGATTATCCTGATATTCAAGTAGAAAAATATCCAAAAGAGAAAGATTTGACAGACTCAGAACTTGCATTAAAAAAAGCTATTTCTCTAACTCCACAAAAAATAGAACTTTTTGCGATGACTGGTAGTTATTTTGATCATAGTATTGCAAATGTTTTTAATTTGATTAGAAATTTTTCGACCAATATACAGATAAGCATAATTAGTTCAAATTCAACAATTTTTGTTATAGACTCTGATGCCGAGTTTACAAATCTCAAAAATCGTAGAGTATCTTTTTTTCCTCTTGGTGATATAGAACTTTTAGAAATGACTGGGTTTAAATATAATTTTGATAAAAATAAGATTTCTTTTTTAGAATACAGCGTTAGTAATGTAATACAAAGTGATTATTGCAAAATAAAAATAAAAAATGGTTATATGATATTCGTCTTGTTTGATGAAGATTTTATTTGAAAATACCTTTACTTTCTGAGATTAAAAACTCCAATAAATTTAATATTTTATTGATTTTTTTCAATTATTCCTAAAATTCATATCATTCGTGATTTATTTGAGATTTATTTTATTATACCAAGTATTAACTGATTTTGGCGATAAAAAAATTACTTAAATTAGGTCTGTCCCTTTCATATATGGAGACAGAACATATTTCTATCGCTAAAACTCCTTAATAGTTGGTATAATTATTTGATATAACTGAATATATATATCCATATCAAAAAAATCAATAGTTATTTCCTTCTAAGTTATTGGTATGGAAAGTCTTTCACTGATGTCCAAATTGTCTCTATATATTAAACGCTTATCTTTATTAATTCATTTTTATTAAATAAATTACAAGTAATGTCAATTTTTATTATTTATTAACCTTTTAGAAGCGTTTAAGTATATATCACTAAGACTTATCCACCATTCCATTATAAACATACAATGCACGAGAGTAGTTGTAAAAATATTTATCAAAAAGCTCACCTATATTTCTTATGCGAATAGAATCTGGATAAAGTTCAACATTTTTGTCATTTAAAAAATCTTCTATGTCATCTTTAGTTTTTTTATCAAAATCAAGCATTTGATAAAGTTCTTCAATTGGGAATTTAAATGTAAAAGATTTATCAAATTCTTTCTTTGGGTCTGGAATTACTTGTTTTATCTTTGATGCAAGTAAATAATAAAGTTTTGCTGTTGGAACAGGGATTTTAAAGCAAATTAATTGTTGTTGAACAAACCATATTCTTTTTGAAAGAAATTCTAATATTTTAACAAATAGAGTCGGAGGCAGCTTATCAATTCCTTTTTTATTAATTATCATAACATTAGTTTCTACTTCAGCAACAGCAGTTGCACTTCGAGGTTTATCATTTAAAAGCCCATCTCTCCAAAAATATCACCTTCAGAAAGAATAGCTAAAAGCATCTCTTTATCATGCTTTAATTTGGTAATTTTTACTTTTCCCTTTTTTATAATGAAAAAAGTATCTCCTGTTTCAAATTCTGTAAAAATAACAGATTGTGGTGGAAACTTTCTTTCTGTAATTATTTGGTCTGTTGTGAAAACTTCTACTGATGGAAGTTTTTCCATCACACTTTTATATTTTTCTAAGTTTACTGGATCATTTTTAAATTCTAACTCAGATATTTTTAGTAAGTGAGATGCCTTTTTTTCTTCTTTAATTGAGATATATTTATCTACAATATCAAATATTTTTTCTTTTCTATCTGCATAAACAGAAAAAAACTCATATCTAATTAAATCTTTATCGAGTCTTCTCAATATCTCAGAATATTCTGAAAGAATCTTTAATATTACCTTTGGATGCTCAGTATAAAGCTCATCAATTTTATCTTTAGAAATGACAAAAACTTCGCAGTCAGTCACAGCTTGAACAACTTCATCATCTGCAATACCAGTTAATGATTGGATAATACCAAAAATATAGCCATTACCTTTAATTTCTTCTGTGTCGCCAAGTATAGGATTTTTTCTTTTAATTTTTATTTGTCCTGTTTTAACAATATAAAAATGTCTTCCGTTATTTTTACCTTCGAGATATATAAAAGCATTCTTTTGAAATAATTTTGTTGATACCTTCATAATTCACATCACTTAATTTATAAAATTATTATACTTAATATTTTTAGTTTTATCAAAAATTCTAAAAATCAAGTATCGTTATATATTATCACACGATTTAATTTGTGTTATTTAATCGTCGGTCAAAAGACTTAAAAAAATTAGTTTAAATTCCTAAATCTATTTCATAAGCTTCTGGTAGAATTTTAACGGCAGTTACAGAGATATAGCCATTTTTCATTGCATCAGCATCTGTTTTTTCGTCTTTCTCAAAAATTGGATGGTCTCCTTTAATCCAAAAATATTTACCATTATTCCCAGAGTCAAAACAAAGTAATTTGTCTTGATAAAAATGATGATGACATGGCACCGTTTGTTTAACACCTTTTAATAAAGATGGATGAATATTTGGAAAATTTACATTATAAAGGAAGTTTCCCGTATTTTTTTGCATAAGGCGTTCAAAATAATTATCAAGAAAATACTTTATGTTTTCAAACTCAATTTCTTCACCCCAACTATTTACAGAAAAAGCAATAGATGGAATATTTTGTAATGCTCCTTGTCTTGCAGCCCCCACTGTCCCTGAGTAAATTATGTCTTTGCCAATATTTGGACCGTGATTTATACCAGAAACAATGATGTCTATTTTTTGTTCTACAAGCCCAAGTAATGCAACATTAACGCAATCTGCAGGGGTGCCTCGTAATGCCCAAACATTATCTTTATGGTACACTAATCTAATTGTATCTTTTAATGTAACACTATGTGAAAAACCACTTTTTTCGCTATCTGGTGCTACGACAAAAACATTGTAATCTTTTGACTCAAAGTATTCCTTTAAAAAAATCAAACCATCAGCTTTATAACCATCATCATTTGTCAATAAAATATTCATAAAACCTCACTAACCTTTCCATTTATTGTTTTAGAAATTTTATCCAATTTTTCTACAAAATCAGCCTCAATCTCGACAATAAAACTCACATCTTCACTAAAATTTTTTTCTAAAATTTTTATATTTTCTTTTTTTAATATATATTCCAAATGAGACACCTCATTTATAGGTAGAATAATTTTATACTTTGAAAATATCTTAAATTCTTTTTTGCCAGAAAGTTTTAGTACTTCGACAACGCCTTTTTTATAAATATGGACGAGTCCGCCAGTACCGAGTTTGATTCCACCAAAATATCTTGTCGTAACAACAAGTATATTTACAAGATTTTCGGAAGATAAAACAGAAAGCATGGGAGCACCAGCAGTTCCGCCTGGTTCTCCATCATCATTTTTTCGCTCAACTATATTATTATTTTGTAATATTCTATAACTATAACAATTATGAACTGCCCCTTTTTCTTGATTTACTATTTCTTTTATTGCAATTTGTGCTTCTTTTTCAGAATATACAATTTTTGCTCTTGTTATGAATTTAGATTTTTTCTCAATAAGTTCTATTTGAGCTTCTTTAGATATAATAAACATATTAGAAATTTAACTTTAATGCTTCGTTTGCTTTTTTTAAAATTATGTCTGGTGAAATAGGTTTAACTATATAACTTTTTATGCCATATTCCCTTGCTTTAACAACTGTTTCTTGTTGTGATAAAGCAGAAAAAACTATAACAGGGATGTTTAATTTTAAATTTTTTAGAGATTCTAACACCTCAAAGCCAGTCATTTTTGGCATAAGCATATCAAGGAAAACCAAATCTGGTACAGTATTAACCAAACTATCTATAAAAAACTTACCATTCTCATAAGTAGAAATAATCCAGTTTTTATCTTCTAATACTTTTTTCATAAATTGTAATATAACTTTATCATCATCAACGACAGCAATGTTTATTTTTTTTTCTGTTATAAAAACAGATTTATTTTTTTCAGTTTTTTCGCTTTGAAATTTAAGATGCAATGATTCTTTCTCCTCGTTTAATTCTTTTGATTTAACTAAAAGTTCATTTTTTATAGCATCGAGTCCTTTGTTTATTATGTCTCTAATTTCTATGTTGCAAAGACTATCAACTGCTACATTAATATTGTCTGTAACCTCAATATCTTTTAATTTTTTGTTAAAAAACACAAATTTTTGTATAAATTCAGAATTTGACAAAACTTTAACTGTTTTTTTAGGATTTATAGAAAATTTGATTATACTAGAAAAAAACTTATCAAGCTTTATTGCATCTTTTTCTGTAAACGATATATTTGAAATTATTATTAAAATCTTAGGGACTTCAATATTATAAAGAACAACTAACTCTTCAATTTTATATTTTAACATTTCTATTTTTTCAACATTCAATCCCTCTGAAATTTCGATAAAAAGAATATCATCGTTAAAATGTACATCTAAAAAGCAAGGAGTCGTATCTATTTTTATATCTTTTTTTAACAAATCAGAAATTGTATTTATAAGAATATCAATTTTTAATGGTTTTGATATGAGTTTTGCAACATTAAACTTGGAAAGGTTTAATATTGTCTCCATATCAACTTCTGAAGCAAGCATAATTACTGGTATTGAAGCAGTAGTTTTTGATAACTTCATTTCAGTCAACAAATCTGCACTTGTTCTTTTTTTTATCTGATAGTCTAAAATAATTACATCTGGGAGGTTATTTCTAATTTTTGTTATACCATCAAAACCATCTGATGACAATATTACTTCAAAATTATATCGTTCAAAAATTTCTCTTAGGTAATTTCTCATCAAGTAAGAATCATCAATAATGACAATTTTATTCATAACCTCTCCAAAACACCAAAATCTTAAATAAGTATAACAAAAACTTTTTCCTTTGTCAAAAATTTTGATTTTTTTTATTTACAAATCAAGGATAATCAAATAATTCTTTTTTTATAGAAACAATCTGACAAATTACTCAATTTTAATTTTTATCAAATAAGGAAAGAAATCTTGCATTTATACAACACAGATTAATCAGATTACCACAGATTACACGGATTAAATTCATTTAATTAATTGATATTAAACTAATTAACTTTTAAATATTTTGACAAACTAAAAACTTTTGGGTATATATATATTCTTTTATCATAATTAGTATAAAATTTGGAGAATCTTTATGGTTGATAAAATCTCTTTTGAAATAAAAAATTTCCTAATCGAAAAATTTGCAAGTAAAAATGATTTTGATAATCTGTGTAGAAAACTTGATATTCTAAATATTTATCGTGGAAATTATGCTGATTGTATAACAGACTTGATTAATGATATAGAACGAGATTTAAAAAATCATATTAATCTATTATATAATGTTTTAATCGAATTAAAACCAAATTTTAGAGATAAAATTGATTTTTTATTTGAAATAAAAGATTTTAATAAAGAAATAGACGAAATTGATAATAAAGAAAAGAAAAAAGTTGCAATATTATTCTCTGATTTAAAAGGTTTTTCTCAAATCAAAACTGACGAGTTAAAAGAAAAATTAAGTAAAATTATTTATGACCAAAAAGAAGAGATAAGGCAAAATAAAGATTGTCTATATATAAATACTTGGGGCGATGCTTTTTTTATCGTTTTTTCAAATACAGAGTCATTATTGAAAGAAGCGATTATTTTAAAGAAGTTTTATCGTGATTATAATTGGGAAAAAGAGGGATTTAACGATATAAATATAAGAATTGCTCTTCATTATGGAGAGATTACTTTATTTATCAAAAACGATAAAATAATAAATCTAACTGGTAAAAATATAGATTTATCTGCAAGAATAGAGCCAATTGTTAATCCTAATTATATTTTCTGCTCAGAGGCTTTTTATAAAGATGTTAATTCTAAAACTGAGATAGAATTTTATTCTCTTGGTAAGATAGAACTTGCAAAAAATTATAAAAAAGAAGAATTATATTCTGTTGGTGAGAAAGCAACACTTGAAAGACAAGTCAAAATATTAGCAATAACAGCAGCACCAAACAACGATATTTATTACGAACTTGAGCAAGATACAATAATTACATCGTTTTGTGGGATCCCAATCGAAAAACTATTGATTGACATCCCAGACCCTATTTTTGCAACAATGAGTGAGATCGAAAATTGGGGGAAAGACTATAAGTATGATATAATTATTATTTCTTGTCATGGGAGTAATGATGGTCATTTGTTGTTTGAGGATGAGAATGGTAATAATATGCGTATAAATGGTAAAGAAATTGCTGATAAATTTAACCAATTTAATATAAATCCAAAGATTTTGATATTATCCTCGTGTTACTCTGGCTTTATTGAGAAAAAAAGTGATAATAATCTTAGTAGCGTTGCAGAAGAGATTTTTAATAATAGTAATATCCCTTGTGTTATTGGTATGAATAAAGAAATAACTAACCTTGCCTCAATTGACTTTAATAAAGGCTTTTTAAAGGCTATTTTTGATGGAAAAAACATATTAGATGCTTTTGAATCTGGTAAAATAGAGATAAATAACGGAGAAACACAAAGAATCCAAGATAAAGGTGACAATTGGAGAATATTTAACGAAAAAAATATACCGATTTTATTTGTGAAAGATAACGAATTAAATATAAATAATTTTTATCCTGATAAAATCTCAAGAGAACGAGTATCATCAATGGACTTTAAGAATGCTAAATATCTTGAAAGAGGCTTTATTGGGAGGAGAAAAGAGTTAAGAAATATATTAAAAATGTCATTAATCGATAAAAATGGCGTTATAATAATAAAAGGTGCTGGTGGTGTAGGTAAATCGACTATAACAACGAGAGTATGTGCTAATTTGAGACAAAAAGATTATATTGTTATTGATTTTATTGGAGTGTTAGAATTAAGTACAATTATAGAGAGGTTAATTAAAGATGTAATTGAGAAATATCAACTCAAAATTGATATAAATCAATTAAAAAACTCAAATGAATCTGATAAAATTGATTTTATAATTAAATATCTACTTTTAAATAATAAAATTGCTATAATATTTGATAATTTTGAGGATAATCAAGAGGTTGATACTGGTAAGATAAAAAATGATTATGTAAAATTATTTATTGAAAGGTGTAAAAAATCTTTAGTTAATCACGATTCAATTCTTTTTATAACAACAAGATACGATGTTTTGATGGATAATCAACCAATAGAAATATCAGAATTTAAAGATAAAGAGTATTATAAATTATTATTAAATCAAAATACTCTAAATAGGTTAGAAGTAAAAGAAAAAATACAATTAAAAAATAAAATTGGTGGTAATCCAAGAATTATTGAGTTATTGGAAAGTTTATCAAATATTAAGTTTAAAAATGAGCAATATAATTATCACAATTTACAAAATATAATTGATAAAGCAATTTCAATTGTAATTGGTGACAAAAAACACGAAAGATATGATTTTACTCCATGGTTTATAAATAATTTAATTGGATATTTAAATGAAAATGAGAAACAATTATTAAAAGCAGTATCTATTTACAGAAATCCAACTAATTTGGTAGGATTAGAGATATTTGGTATCAAAAATATAGAAGATAATGCTCAATTACTACTCCAATTGTCGTTAATCGAATATATCCCTATTGATAAATATTATTCTCAAAGATTAACAGTAGATTTTGTCACAAATCCAGAAAATAAATTGTTTAATATAGAAGAATTAAGAGATTGGCATAGAAAAGCTGCGGAATATGTTGAAAATATTGACTCAATTGAAGCAATTTATCAATATAAAGAGGCAAATGAGTATGATAAAGCGTTTCTGATTGCCGATACTGTTCAAAATTGGTTTTATAATCATGGATATGTTTATGAAGCAAGGGAGATATTGGAAGATTTTATAGATAAAAATATAAAACTTAATGATAAAAATACAGGATATTTATATCATAGTATTGGTATAATTGAACAAAAACAGGGAGAAATCGATAAAGCATTGGATTATTATAATAAATCTTTAAAAATATCACAAGAAATTGGCTATAAATTGGGTATTAGTTATTCTTATGGTCAAATTGGGAATATATATTATCAAAAAGGCGAATATGAAGAGTCTATTAAGTTTTATAATAAATCTTTAAAAATATCACAAGAAATTGGCTATAAATTGGGTATTAGTGCTTCTTATCATAATATTGGTATAATTGAACAAAAACGGGGAGAAATCAACAAAGCATTGGATTATTATTATAAATCTTTAAAAATAAAAGAAGAAATTGGCGATAAATCGGGTATTAGTGGTTCTTATCATAATATTGGAGCAATTTATCAACAAAAAGGCGAATATAAAAAGGCTATTGAGTTTTATAATAAATCTTTAAAAATAAAAGAAGAAATTGGTGATATAAATGGAATTGCGTTATCTAACGGACAATTTGGATTATTATATATCCAATTAAAAGATTATCAAAAAGCATTTCCCTATTTGATAAAAGCATATTTGATATTTAAAAAACTTGAGAGTCCAAATATAAAATTAGCAATAAATCAATTAATACAGATAAAAGATTATATCCCACAAGAGCAATTTATTAAAAAATTGGAAGAATCGGGGATAAAAATAGAAGAAATGTTTAGATTTATTTTATAAAATTTATTAAAATAGTAAATTTTTTACTCTATGGAAACAAGGGGTAGCTACCCCTTGTTTCCATAGAGATTGTTTATCAAAATCAGACGATAAAGAGCAATTTTTAGCGAGTGGTGATAAACAGATGGTTGAGATGTTTAGGGAGATGGTGGAGGAAAATTCACATTGAGTTTGTTTTTTATAAAAATTTATTCTTTACTAAATCAATTTATGGTATAATATAAATAAAGAGTTTTAAAGGAGAATAATAAATGCTTGTTATAAAAGAACGATTGTTAAACGAAATTGAAAAACTTGATGAAAATGAGATGTTTTTTGCTTATGATGTGATTAGTAATATTAATATTCATAAAAATAATTTATCAAAAAAAAGAAAATATAATCATGAATCTATTCGCAATATTTTAAACAAAACCAATAAAAATTTAAGCGACGAAATTATTGAAATGAGAGAAGATAGGATATGAAATATTTTTTTGACACATCAGCTTTTGTTAAATTTTATAGAAATGAAAAAGGAACTGAATTAGTAACGAACATTATATTAGATAACAATAATCAAATATGGATTATGGAATTAGCAAAATTAGAATTTTGTTCTTCACTCTATCGAAGATATAGAAATAATGAAATAACTTTCAATGATTTATCTGAAATAATTGAATTATTTGAGAATGATATTAAAAATATACAAGTTGAACCTTTTACAAATCAAATTATTATTGAAGCAGAGATTTTACTAAAAAGATTTGGAAAAGATTTTGGTTTAAGAACTCTTGATGCTCTTCATTTAGCTTCATGTTATCTTATTTCAGATGAAAATACTTTTTTTGTTAGCTCCGATGAATATTTATGTAAAGTAGCACTTTTATTAGGCTTAAAAATAATTAATCCTATTAAGTAATAAAAATTATGTTTACTAAATCAATTTATGGTATAATATAAATAAACTCAGGTTATTTCAAGTACATATTTTTTTGTGAATATTTATCTCCATTCTCCTTTTCCTAAAAGAAAGAGAAAAAGGGATAGTTTTATTTCCTATTTTTTTTGACAAATTTAAAACTTTTGGTTATACTTGCCAAATTTATAAATATTCAGCACTTATCCAAAAAATTAAAATAAGGAGATTTATATAATGGGAAAATCTTTAACTCAAAAAATTCTTGAAATTCATCTAATGGAAGGACAATATAAAAAGGGTGAGGAAATAGGAATTAGGATTGACACAACTTTAACTCAAGATGCTACTGGAACTTTAGCTTATTTACAATTTGAAGCAATGGGCATTCCAAAAGTGCAAACAGATATTTCAGTAAGTTATGTTGACCACAACACCCTCCAAACTGATAATAGAAATATGGACGATCATTTATATTTACAAACAGTTGCAAATAAATATGGTGTTTATTTTTCAAGACCAGGTAATGGTATTTGCCATCAAGTTCATCTTGAACGATTTGCAAAACCTGGTTTTACTTTACTTGGCTCTGATTCACACACCCCAACTGCTGGTGGAATGGGAATGATTGCAATAGGAGCTGGTGGTCTTGATGTTGCTTGTGCTATGGCTGGCGAACCATTCTATGTAAAAGTACCAAAAGTAATTGGTGTTAAATTGACAGGTGCATTAAAAGATTGGGTTTCTGCAAAAGATATAATTTTACACGTACTTAA
>Ga0209727_1000658_pt1 | contig 36055 bp, 27 predicted proteins | sample RifGroC1_FD_183995 | JGI IMG/M metagenome (GOLD analysis project Ga0209727, IMG submission 183995) | Groundwater microbial communities from Rifle, Colorado, USA - Groundwater C1 (SPAdes) (version 2) | ecosystem: Environmental > Aquatic > Deep subsurface > Groundwater | place: Rifle, Colorado...
TAAAGCAAGAAGCTCCATTGATTGGTACTGGTGTAGAAGAAATAATTGCAAGGCAGTCTAATTGGGGTATTTTTGCAGAGGAAGATGGTGAAGTAATATTTGTTGATGCAAAAAAGGTTACTGTTAATTACAAGAATACAGGAATTAAAGATTACAAATTAGTTACTTTTTATAGAACCAATGACAATACTTCTTTCACTCAAAAACCAGCAGTAGAGTTAGGTCAAAAAGTAAAAAAGGGAGATGTAATAGCTGATAGTCCAACGTCAGTAAATGGAGAATTAGCAATAGGAATAAATCTTAGAGCAGCATTAATGTTCTATGAAGGGTATAACTATGAAGATGCGGTCGTAATTTCTGAAAGAGCTGTAAGAGATGATCTCTTAACATCAGTTCATATCAGGGAGCATAAGGTAGAAGTAAGAGATACAGAATTAGGTGCAGAGGTAATTACAGCAGATATACCACATGTTAATGACAGAATCCTTCAGAAATTAGATATGATAGGTATTGTTCGTGAAGGTGTAAAAGTAAAAGCAGGAGATATTTTAGTGGGTGTTGTTGCTCCTCGGCAGGAGATATTTTAGTAGGTGTTGTTGCTCCTCGTGGTGAAAAAGAATTAACTGCAGAGGAAAGACTTCTTAGAGCAATCTTTGGAGAGTCTGCTAGTGACGTTAGAGATAACTCATTGAGGTTACCACATGGAGAAGAAGGAATCGTTATCCATACACAGAGACTTTCTGTAGAGAAAGGTGATAAATTACCTCCTGGGGTGTTGGAAGAGGTAAAGGTATGGGTTGCTGATACAAAGAAATTAGGATATGGAGATAAAATATCTGGAAGACATGGAGATAAAAATACAGTTGCCTCTATTAGACCTGTTGAAGATATGCCATTCACTGCAGATGGGGAACCAGTTGATATTGTTCTTACCCCAACATTCCTAAAACGTATGAATATGGGTCAAGCAGAGGAAGTCCATTTTGGATTGTATGCAAAACTTCTTAAAGAGAAATTTGCATTCCCACTATTTGAAGGAATAAATATGGAATGGTTAGAGAAGGAAATGGCCAAGAATGGATTCAAGATTGAACAGAAGGCAGATTTGTATGACGGTAGGACGGGTAAAAAATTTCCACGTAAGGTTACAGTTGGAATGAAGTATGTACTTAAATTACATCACATTGCTGATGAGAAAGTTCATGCTAGATCTACTGGACCATACACTGCTGTCACACAACAGCCTCTAGGTGGTAAAGCACAAAGAGGTGGTCAAAGATTTGGAGAAATGGAAGTTTGGGCATTAGAGGCACATGGTGCTCCATATGCACTTCAAGAAATGTTAACGATTAAATCTGATGATATTAAGGGTAGATCATCTGCTTACAAGGCCATTATTCATGGAGAAAAAATTGAAAGTGTAAATATACCAGAATCCTTTAAGTTATTAATAAAAGAGTTAAATGCATTGTGTCTTAATATGGAATTAATTTCTAAGCACCAAAATGAGGAGGTTGAAGAGTAATGGAAAACAATAATAAGAGAAACAAGTTTGAAAATTTCGATGCTCTTAAGATTACTTTGGCATCACCAAACCAAATTTTGGATTGGTCATATGGAGAGGTAACTAAAGCAGAGACAATCAACTATAGAACATTTAGAGCTGAGCCAGATGGTCTTTTCTGCGAAAAGATTTTTGGTCCAACTAAAAACTATGAATGTTACTGTGGTAAATACAAAAAGATTAGGTATAAGGGAATAGTATGTGACAAATGTGGAGTTGAAGTCACTACAAAGGATGTAAGAAGAGAAAGAATGGGACATATTAAACTGGCTGTTCCTGTTGCACACGTTTGGTTTGCATATGGAATTCCTAACAAGATGTCGATTGTATTAAACATGTCTCATAAAAAGTTACTTTCTGTAATTTACTACACTAGGTATATGGTAGTTGAAATAGAGGAAGAGAAAAGAAAAGATATGGTTGAGAAGATAGAGACAATGAAGAGAGCAGAGATTGATGACTTACAGAAAGAATTAGATGAGGAGTTAAAAATTTCAGGTACAATGTTTGAGGCTGATTTGAAATCTTTGAAGAAGGAAAAGGACAGTTCTGATTTTAAAGTAAGCCAATTGGATCATAAGAAAAAACAATCGGTTGCAAAAATTAGAAGATCATACGCAGAAAGAGAAGAGGAGTTAGATACATTCTATTCAAGACTTCAGCAAATAATTGAGAAAGTAGAAATAGGTACTGTTCTTTCTGAAGATGAATTTATTGATTTAAGTGATAGAGATTTACTCTTCTTTAATGCAATGATGGGTGCAGAGGCAATTAAGAAGTTACTTGAGAATCTTGATATAGATACGGAATTAAATATATTAAGGAGAGCTGTTAAGAAAGAAAAGGGCGATAAGAAAGCTACAAGTATTAGAAGAATTCAATATTTAGAAGGATTTAAAAAGAATGGTATAGACCCTAGTTGGATGGTAATAGATATATTACCCGTATTACCACCAGTATTACCACCAGAGTTAAGACCTATTATTCCTCTATCAGGTGGTAAATTTGCTACATCAGATCTAAATGATTTATACAGAAGAATAATAAACAGAAATAATCGTTTAGCAAGATTAATAGAAATTGGTGCACCAGATGTAATCCTAAGAAATGAAAAGAGAATGCTCCAAGAGTCTGTAGATGCTGTAATTGATAACTCACATAGGCCATCAAAGCCTATGATGAATAACAAGAGATTACCATACCAGTCTTTGACGGATGATTTAAGAGGTAAAAAAGGAATATTCAGAAAGAATCTCTTAGGTAAACGTGTTGACTACTCCGGTCGTGCAGTAATTGTTGGAGATCCAAGTTTGAAATTAGATCAGTGTGGTTTACCAAAGTCTGTTGCATTAGAGATGTTCAAACCTTTTGTTATACATGAACTTTTGGAACAAGAATTAGCTCCAAATGTAAGAGTTGCAAAGGATATGATAGATGAAGAGGAAGACATTATTTGGGATTTGTTAGAAAAAGTTACATTTGGAAAACCAGTATTACTTAATCGTGCTCCTACTCTTCACAAGTATAGTATTCAGGGTTTCTTCCCTAGGCTTGTTGAAGGTGAAGCAATTAGGTTACGGTGAAGCAATTAGGTTACATCCATTGGTATGTAAAGCATTTAATGCTGACTTCGATGGAGACCAAATGTCTGTACATGTACTCTTAACAGAGGAAGCGTTAGAGGAAGCAAAGAAAGATATTATGGCATCTAGAAATATTGTAAATATATCAAATGGACAAGTATTAGCTACTCCTGCAAAGGATATGTTAATAGGGTTCTACCTAATGACAGATAAAAATGAAGTAGAGAAACCAAGAATGTTTGCTTCAATAGATTTGGCAATAAAAGCATATGAAAGAGATATCTTAGATATAAACGAGGAGATATTAGTAAAGGTAGGAGATGAAATAATTAGTACTTCTACTGGAAGATGTATATTTAATAAAGTGTTGCCAGAAGGATACCCATTCGTAAATGATAGAGTAAGTGGTAATACTATTTCAGATATAGTTGAAGATATAAAAGACAGATACCCACTAGAGGTAGTCGTTGAACTATTGGATAACCTGAAGGAGATGGGGTTCAAGTTTGCAACTGATTTAGGATTCTCATTTGCTATTGAAGATTGTAAGATTGATTTTGATGTAAAAGTTAGAATAAAAGAGATGGAAGAGAAAGATCTTCAATTACAAGAAAACTATCTTCAAGGTCTTATTACAGAAAAAGAGAAAATTACTCTTTCAACTGAAATGTGGAATGACTTTGCATCTGAACTAGCAGAAGAAGCATGGCAAACACTAGACAAGAATAATCCTGTATACGAAATGGTTGAATCTAAAGCTAATGGTGGAAAGATTCAGGCAAGACAGGTTCTTACCATTAAAGGTGTTGTTAGAGATTCTAGAGGTAACTGGGTTCCACTTCCAATTAAAGGTAACTATAGAGATGGTTTAAGTGCTTTCGAATACTTTGTTGCTGCAAATGGTGGTAGAAAGGGAATCGCAGATAGATCACTAAGAACTTCTTCATCTGGTTACTTAACTAGAAAATTAGTAGATGTAGCACATGATGTAATAGTAAGGTTTGATGATTGTGGATATGAGGGAGAAGGTTTTGTAATAAAGAGGAATGATGATAGAAGGTTAGACTTTAAAGATAGATTGTTTGGAAGAGTAGTTGCTAAAGATATTGTCAGTTCTAAGGGTGAAGTAATCATTAAAAAGAACGAAAGTATTACAAGAGATATATCTGATAAAATAGATAGCGAAGGAATTGAAGAAGTTAATGTTAGAACTCCAATCCTATGTAAAGCATCATTAGGAATTTGTAAGAAATGTTACGGTCTCAACTTAGAGAATGGTCAAGAAGTAGAAATGGGTAAAGCAGTTGGTGTAATTGCTGCTCAATCTATTGGAGAACCAGGTACTCAGATGACTATGCAGACTTTCCATAAGGGTGGTGTTCAGGCAACAGATATAACTCAAGGTTTACCAAGAGTAGAAGAGTTGTTTGAAGCTAGAGCTCCTAAGGCTGAAGCGGAGATTACTACGGTAGATGGTAAGGTGCATGTTGATAGGGCTGAAGATGATTCGGCAACAATAACTATCATAGGTGATAAAGAAATTTCTAGAGACTATATTGTATCTGATGCAAAGAGTGTACTAGTAACAGATGGAGCTACTATTAAAACTGGACAAGCAATCTTTATCGATTCAGACGGTATGGAGAAACAAGCACCATTTGAAGGTATCGCAAAAATAGAGGGTGGAATTCTTACAATATCAGGAAGAATGAAAGCTGAAGAAGTAGTATCAGTACTACCTAAGGTTACTATATTAGTGAACGAAGGAGATGAAGTAAAAGCTGGAACACAATTAACAGAAGGCTCTATAGATCCAAAGAAATTAGCAGATAGCGCAGGTATTCAAACAGCTCAGAAATATATCCTTGATGAAGTACAGAAAGTATTCAATGAACAGGCAGTATCCATTAGTGATATACATATCGAAGTAGTGATTAGGCAGATGGCAAGACTTGGTAAGGTGCTAGAAACAGGAGATTCAGAATATCTAGTAGGTTCATTGGTAAATAGATTTGTTTCAGAAGCAAAGAACAATATTCTTCTAGCTGAGGGTAAGAGAAAGACATTAGTAGTTCCAAAGTTACTTGGTGCTGAGGGTAAGAGAAAGACATTAGTAGTTCCAAAGTTACTTGGTATTAAAGCATCTGCTTTGTATACAGAAAGCTTCCTCTCTGCCATGTCCTTCCAGGAGCAAGTTAGAGTACTAACCAACAGTGCCATATTAGGTAAGACAGACTACTTAAGAGGAATGAAAGAGAATGTAATAATTGGAAGAAGAATTCCTTCTGGAGAAACTGCCACTGTTAAAAATATAAATGATCTCGAAGAGATTAAATTTTAGTTGATTTTGTTGTATAATACGAACCATGCCGACGATAAATCAGTTAGTAAGAAAACCTAGAGTAGCGAAGAGAGAGAAAATGTCTCATATTGCTTTAGCTACAAATTTTAATCCTTTGAAGAATAGGTATCAGAGGGTAAGCAATCCGTTCAAGAGAGCGGTTTGTTTGCAAGTAAAAACTATGACTCCAAAGAAACCTAACTCAGCACTACGTAAAGTAGCAAGAGTAAGACTTTCTAATGGAATGGAAGTAACAGCATATATACCAGGAGAGGGTCATAACTTACAAGAGCACTCCGTAGTAATGGTTAAAGCTGGTAGAAAGAGAGACTTACCAGGTGTTAAATACATCGTAGTAAGAGGTAAGTATGATACTGCAGGAGTAAAAGGAAGAAAGAAAGCTAGATCCAAATATGGAGCTAAAAGACCTGAGAATCAATAATATATTAAAGACTAATTAATGAGAGGTAAGAGATCTAAAAAAAGAGTAATAGCAAAAGACAGAAAATACAATGATGAAATCATTGGTAGGTTGATAAATAAAATTATGCAAGGTGGAAAGAAAACCGTTGCAGAGAATATAGTGTACTCAGCACTTGAATCTGGGGCTAAGAAAAGTAATATTCCTGTAATAGAATTCTTACATACAGCTATTGATAACATTAGACCTGCATTAGAGATAAAGTCTAGAAGAGTTGGAGGTGCAAACTATCAAGTACCTGTACCAGTAAACCCAAGAAGACAAGAAACTTTAGCAGTAAGATGGATGGTAGATTTAGCAAGGTCTAAGGGTGGAAAAGATATCTCAAAGTTATTAGAAGTTGAAATCTTAAATGCATTTAATGGAGAAGGTGATGCACTTAAGAAGAAGGGTGATATTGAAAGAATGGCAGAAGCTAATAAAGCGTTTGCACATTTCAGGTGGTAATCTAATAATATTGTTTATGTGATTTAAGAGTGGGGAAACCCACTCTTTTTTATTTAGTGCTCTCTATCCTCTCCCATCCAGTTTTAGGCATATCTTTTTTCATTATTACCCTCTCCCATAAAATTTTTACCCACGTTATCAATCTAATAGGGAAGAGTAATAATGACCATATAAACTCTTTAATACTCTTCGGATATTTTAATACAAATAGGGTATATGATAACTCTATTAAAAAGCTTCTACTTTGTTTATCTCTTTTAAATATTCCAAACCTTTCTAATTGTTTAAATCCACCAATAGATCTTACTTTCTGTTTGTAATAATCTTTTAAATTAGTAGGGTATTTAACATAACAGATTGCATTAGGTGTATATCCAATATCATAACCTTCATTCCTAAGCTCGTATGATATGTATGCATCATCTGAAAGTACATTTTGTGGTAATGTAATTGGTACATTTCTAACAGCCATTATATATCCACTCATAGGGAAAAATGTTTTATTACTCTTGTAATAATTACTATCTTTAACTTTACTCATTTGAGACCTTCTTCTGTTATCTGCAGCATCTGAGAGTAGGTGTCCCCAATATCCAAATAGGGAATTCCTCTTATCTATTGATTTTGGTCTACCACTTACACCTCCTATGCTTTTATCTTTGAATGGTATTAGTAATTCTCTAACACTATCTTTTTCAAAATATGAATCTCCATCAGTAAGAATAATCACTTCACCCTTAGCTTTAGACAGAGCTAATTTAAGTGCAAATGGTTTACCTTCGTGAGGATCTACTAACTGTATATATTCACTACTTGAGAGATGTAACTCATTTGATGCTTTTCTTCCTGCATCCAAATAACTCATTTGATGCTTTTCTTCCTGCATCCAAAGTTTCTTTATCAGGTGATACTTGAATTATTTCAAAGGGCTTGGATATTCCAGAGTATTTAGAATCTGCAATACATCTAATACACTTACCAATAGTTTTAGGTTCGTTCCAGGATGTAATTATTATAGATATCATGTTCGATTATATACATGAAAGTAAAAAAAAGGGAGGTCTCCCTCCCTATACATATTCATTGTTATTCTTTTGGTGTCTCTGTAGTTGTCTCTCCTTCTGCTCCTTCTACTGCTTCTCCTTCTACTACTTCTCCTTCTACTGGTGCTACTACAACTTCTTCAACCTTCTGTGCTTCTGTAATAGTTACAATAGCCGCATTTCTCAAATCTTCATTTATCAATGTCATACCTTCAGGTAGTTTAATATCGCTTACATTTATTGTTTGACCAGTATGTTCTAATCCAGATATATCTATTTCAATATCTGCTTGTAATTTTGATAACTGACATTTTACATCAATACTATCTAGTACGTTTACCAATACTCCTAGGTTATTCTTTACTGCAGGAGATATACCAACAAGTGTAAATGGAATTGTGAATACCATTGGTGCATTCTCATCAATTTGGAATAGGGATACATGAGTTATTATTCCTGTCTTCGAGTTTATTCCAAACTCTTTAACTAAAGTTTTATATTCTTCCTTCCCAATTACTGTATCCAGAATGGTAGTTGATGTTGCATTTCTGTATAACCAATCTGCATCAGATTTAGTTACTGAAACGTTCGTTGAATCACCTTTAGAATTATATACAACTGCAGGTACTAAGCCATCTTTTTTAAGATGCTTAACTTTTTTACCAGTAATTTCTCTTTTTTGTAGGTTTAATTTTTCCATAGCGAGTCAAAGTATAGCAAAGATAAGGTTATTATTCAATATTATTTTGTGATTTAGATTGCTTCTTTAATATGTTATCAGTATCTTTCATTACACTCATTTCATCCTCAATTATCTTACTAATTTTCTTTACTCTTTCTATTTCCATATCCTTTCTTTTTCTTTCTTCTCTCTTCTCAATCATTTCCTTACTTGAGTTTAAAATAAGGGCTTCAATTTCACTTTTTGAACTAGGTTTTCTATACATATAATCACTGTTTTTACTGGTTTGTTTTTCGATATCTGTTAAATCATCATTTAGTGGGAAGGTCGTACGTTCATTTCCAAAGCTTATTATTTCCCATGTACTACTATCCCTAAAACCTCTTGGTTCGTTGTAGAAACCTGTAAAACGAGAATCTATACCACTACCATAACCATGAATATCACCATCTCCGAAATGGTATCTTAAGAAATACCCTTGACAATTATATTTACTTGGGTTGCTATCAGTTATTTGTAAAACCCTAATACCATCTGGTGTAATAACTAAATGTTTGAAAATTATCTTCTTTTCTTTTACAGTAATCTCAGGAGTTTTAAGTATGATGAAATTTGTAAGCTCATCATTTAGAAGGCCAACCGAAATAGCATCATCTTTAAATGTTTCTTTAATATTAGCCATTAGGTTCATAGCTTGTGTAGTTAGTTCTAGTTTAGCAAAACCTAGACTTTCTTCTGGTGTTTCAAGTCTCGTTTGTATATATGTTAAATCGTTAAGATTAGTAATATATCTTGAGCTATTATATTCACTATTTATAACCTCAGTATATTCAGGAAGAGCTTCTAATTTTTTTGAAGTATATGTAATCATTTCCCTTTCTTTTTTAATGCTTTCAAGAATTTTGTGTCTTTCTAGCTCTTTTTCCCTTGAGTTCTGAACTAGTTGTTCAACTTCTGTTGAATTAGTTTTTCTGTATGTATAATCAGAAAAAAACACATACCTATCTAACTCCTCTATTGGTATATCATCTTCCAATATATATGTATGAGATTTTGTTCCAAAACTAATACTTTCTGCAGGGTAATAGGTAAAACCAGCTTCACATTTATCAGTAGGATTACTTTTCTTAAAATCAGTAGCCATTGAAAGATTATAGGGAGGAAGTCCTTCTTCTATTGGAAATTTTTTGTAAAATTCTAAAACTCTCATTCCATTTGGTGTTATTACTAAATGAGAATATGTTAGATCTCCATGCTCATCAGTTTCTACAAGTGGGCTTCTAAGTATTAAAAAACGCCTATGTTCAGAGTAGGGGTCTGTTGATTTAACTTCTAATGTCTCTTCTGGAAGTATTTCCAAAATATTATCCATTATTTCCTTACTTTTTTCGTATAGATCATACTTGTTATAACCATCATAATTTTCTAAATCGTATAGACTGTCAGGGGAATTGTAATATATTTCACTAAAAGTATTCTCAAAATTGTCTGACATAGGATATTGGTATTAACTTAAATTATAGATAGCATGCCTCAGAAATACTTACTCTCTTGCTCTGAAGTTTTCTACGATTAGTCATATGTCTAAGAGTCTCTTTTCTTGGTTCTATTAGCATTAATAGAGGGTTAGAACTTACGTTTGTAATTATATGCTATGGGTTTTATAAATTCAATTACAAATAGATATTGACACATTTAAAATTTACCCATATACTTTAGCAGCTAATATATACTTTAGCAGCTAATATGTTAGAGTGCTAATGTGCAAAATATTACAGATAGGCAGAGAGAGATTCTAATGGCAATTATTCATGAATTTATGGATAGTGCTGTTGAAGTTGGATCATTAGTACTACAAGAAAAATATGATTTAGGTGTTAGTTCTGCAACAATTAGAAATGAAATGGCCAAGTTAATGGAATTAGGATTACTTGAGAAAAGCCATATTTCATCTGGGAGATTCCCAACAGATCAAGCACTTAGACTGTATGTAAGTAATGTATTAGGTAGTAGCTCTTTAAATCCGTTAGTTACAGTTGAAATTAGACAAGGAATATACAGAGATAGGTTTTCTAAAGATACTGTAATTAATTCAATATTAAAGATAATTTCGGATGAAACTGAATCAGTTGCTTTTGTACTAATTAATAATATTGCAAGATATTGGGGAATATCACAGCTCTTCAAATATGAAGAATTAAGAACATGGGAGAAATTACAAAGGGTAGTAAATATTTTAGAAGATAGTGATTTCCTAAATAGCATGATGGGTAGATTTAGTGGATCTGGAGTATCATTAATAATTGGAGAAGAATCTGGGATAAAGGATTTGGAAGAGTGCTCAATGATATTTACAACATTACCATTTTGGGATACAGATAATGCACATGTTGGAATATTAGGTTCTAAAAGAATGGACTATGCAAAAGCTGTACCAGCACTAAGAGAAGTACAGAGTGCTATGAGAAATTCTATGAAGGGTTGGAGTTAAAATATATATCAATATGATATGAAAAATATCAAAAACACAAAAAGTGTTCCTAGAAAAGAAACGCAAAAATTTAAAGAGTTAGAAGAGAAAATAGAGGAATTAGCTCTTACTATTGATAAGGTTGAAGATGAGAAATTACAAATTGTAAACAATCTTAAAAGAGCATTAGCTGATTATCAAAATTTAGAAGCTAATACTCAAAAAAGATTAGGTCTTTTATATTTACAATCAAGGAAATCATTAGCTGAGAAGTTAATACCTGTTGTTGATGACATGTCGATGGCAATTAAGACTAAACAAGAGATTCAATTTGATGAGCAGTCTCTCTCATGGGCAAATGGTGTTGTAGAGATTTTAAGGAATTTAGAAAAGGGAATAGAGATTATAGGTTTGAAGAAATTTGTTCCAGAGAAAGGAAGTAAATTTGATCCTTCAATACACGAAGCGTTGAGTGTAATAGATGGAGAAAATCCAGGAACCATCTATGAAGTTATTCAGCCTGGATACACATTAGATGATACTGTTATACGACCATCAAGAGTGGTTGTAATTAAAGGTAATAAATAAATTTTTTAATAAAATAAGATGAGTAAAATAATAGGAATAGACTTAGGTACAACCAATAGTGCTATGGCATATATGTCAGGTGGAAAACCAAACATTATTGCTAACTCTCAAGGAGGAAGATTAACTCCCTCTATCGTTGCAGTTGATGATAAAGGAGAAACATTGGTTGGTGCTCCTGCAAAGAATCAAGCAGTAACTAACCCAGAGGGAACAATATACTCTGTAAAAAGATTAATAGGTAGATCATGGGATGATCCTGAGGTTCAGAGGGACAGAAAACTGCTTCCATTTGAAATGAGAAAATCTAAGAGTGATGGAGTTGAAGTAAAAATGGGAGATAGTTGGTATACACCTCAAGAGATTTCCGCAAAGATTTTAGGAAAGATGAAGAAGGATGCAGAGGAGTTCCTTGGTGAGAAAGTTACAGAAGCTGTTATTACAGTACCTGCATATTTTGATGACTCACAAAGACAGGCAACTAAAGATGCTGGTAAGATAGCGGGTCTAGATGTAAAGAGAATAGTAAACGAACCAACTGCAGCTGCATTAGCATATGGTTTAGATAATCATAAAGATGAAAAGATTGCTATCTTCGATTTAGGAGGTGGTACATTTGATATCTCAATATTAGAAATTGGAGAAGGTGTGTTTGAGGTACTTTCTACAAATGGTGATACACATCTTGGTGGTGATGACTTTGATCAAAAGATTATCGACAAACTAGCAACGGATTTTAAGGATAAAGAGGGTGTAGATTTAAAAGAAGATAGAACAGCATTACAGAGATTAAAGGAAGCTGCAGAGAAGGCAAAGATAGAACTTTCTACTTCAGAACAAACAGAAATTAATATTCCATATATTACAGCTACTTCAAGTGGTCCAAAGCATATGAAGGTAAATATGAGTAGATCTGATTTGGAAAAATTAGTTTCTGATTTAATAGAGAAAACTGCAGGTCCATGTGAGAAAGCACTTAAAGATGCAAAGCTAAGTACAAAAGATATTAACGAAGTACTTCTAGTAGGTGGTATGACAAGAATGCCAGCAGTAGCAAAGAAGGTTAAAGAGATTTTTGATAGAGAACCAAACAAAAGTGTTAATCCCGATGAAGTAGTAGCTATTGGCGCTGCTGTACAGGGTGGAGTATTGGGTGGAGATGTAAAGGATATTACATTGTTAGATGTTACTCCTCTATCTTTAGGTCTTGAAACATTAGGTGGTGTTATGACCAAACTCATAGAAAGAAATACTACAATTCCTGTTGAGAAAAAACAGGTGTTTAGTACAGCTACTGATAATCAACCTGGAGTAGAGATTCATATATTACAGGGAGAGAGAGAGATGGCAGGAGACAACAAAACTTTGGGAAGATTTATACTTGATGGTATTCCACCTGCACCAAGAGGTATTCCTCAGATAGAGGTATCTTTCTCTATTGATGCTAATGGTATTCTAAATGTTAATGCTAAAGATTTAGCTACAAATAAAGAGCAAAAAATTACAATAACAGCATCTACAGGATTAAAAGACGAAGAGATAGAGAAAATGGTTGAAGATGCAGAAAAGTATGCAGAGGAAGATAAAAAGAAAAAGGAAAGAGCAGAAAAAAGAAACAATGCAGATTCCTTATGCTTTAGTATAGAAAAACTTCTTAAAGAAAACGGAGACAAGGTAGATGAGGGTGATAAGAAAGAATTAGAAGATGGTGTTGAAGAGGTTAAGAAGCTAATTGAAAAGGAAGATTTTGATGAGAAAGAAGTTGAAGAAAAGGTAGAGAAGTTAACAGAAAAAATGCAGGGTGTAAGCAAAAAAATGTATGAGAAAGCATCTAAAGAATCCTCTGAGAAGAAGGGAGATGAGAAAGAAGAGAAAGATGAGAAAGAGAAGAAAAAGGAAGAAGAAGATATTAAAGAAGGAGAAGTCGTGGAATAGAATTGATTGGGGGCTTGGAGCCCCCTTCTTTTTTATGCTAAGATATAATTCAAGATTAATATATTTACTGTCCAAATTATGCCAAAAGATAATAATGCGAGCATGCCTTCGATATTTGAATTAATTTCTCAAATACAAAGGTATGTATTCTATTTCACTTTGTTTCTTATTCCTTGGTTTGTAGTACCTTTACCTTCTGACCCTACAGAGCAGATAAGGAGTGTCGCATTTATATTCTTAGCTTCCATTATTATCCTTTTGGAGGTAATAAAATGGATTTGGGATGGTAAGATTTCTATAACAAAGTCTCCTTTTGATAAAATATTTCTTATATTAATAGTATCCTTCTTAATATCTACAGTATTTGCTTCCGATTCATGGATAGCATTCTGGGGATATGATGGGAGAATGGGGACTGGCTTGCTTACAATGTTGGTCCTATTCGGATTCTTCTATCTTGCAAGAGGGTTTTTCCAGAAAAAATCTCATGTATTAAGTGCAATTAAGGCTTTATCTGCTGGAATAACAGTATTAGTAGTTGTTAGTTTGCTTTCAGTATTAAAGATTGATGTTTTTGGGTGGATACCATATATTGAGCATTTCTTTACAATCGGGTTACCATTAACTTTCTCATTTAACGAGATAATGTTGATTGCTGGGAGCTCTGTTTTGCTTAACTTATACTTAATAGTTAGTTATGCAAAAAACAAAAAGATTCAGTCTGTTATCTATCCTCTATTAGCACTAATTGTTGCATTAATTTCTATTTCTTTATTCTCTGTAGGCCAGGGTGTAATAATACCTATCCTATTTTTCATAGTAATGGTCTTAACAACATTAATACTTTGGTTAAGATTAGAGAAAGAGTTGAGAGCTATTCCTGCTTTAGTATTTATCTTTTCTCTATTGGTTTTAGCAGCAAGTATTGGGTTCCAATATGACTCGTTTACAAAAACAGTTCTGGGAGATTCCTTTACTACACTAAACCCTATTCATTTAGGTGCAGATATATCTTGGGTTGTTTCTAGTTCATCGATTGTTGCAGACTTCTTTAAAGGATTAGTAGGAGTAGGAAATGATTCATTTGCATTAGCATACAATGCATTTAGACCTGCGGTAGATGCTACAATATCACTTGGGAATACGACATTTACATCAGGATCAAGTGAACTATTAACAATCTTAGCAAATAGAGGGTTATTAGGAGTAACAATTTGGATATTATTAGGTTTTGCACTTATAAAGGTCTTAATAAAGAGTGTTTCCTCAATTGGAAAAGGTGAAAAAGATTCAGGTGCATCTTTGCTAGAATTAAATGCACTATTCATTTTCTTAGCCTCTATATTCCTACCATTCTCATTCTTAATGTACTTCCTTTTAGTTGTTTCAATCCTTTTAATAATTGTTTCTGATAGTGTAGAGAAGAAAAATACAGAGGAGTTCTTACTAAAGTTCTGGGCTGTTAATGTTGGTACTGTCTCAAAGGATATTAATAAGACAATGGAGGGTATTAACTGGTTCTTTACAATATTCTTTGCATTACTTACAACCGCTGGTTTGATACTTCTATCTGTTAAGATGATGAGCGTTGCATACATTGTAAGAGCAGAGGCTTACAGCATAGAAGAGAGTGAGAAATATGAGGATTATGAAGGAGATATTCCATATTCAGAAAGAGAGGCATACTTAGTAAGAGTAGCTGGATATTACAACAATGCACTTAAATATGATAAAACAAGTCCTTTTATTAATCGTAAAGCAAGTTTAATTTCGATTGAAATAATAAACTTGTTAAGTGAGAAATATGAAGATGCTTCAGAAGAAGATAAGAAAGCAATTCTATCAGAAGTTTCAGTATGGAAGAATTCTGCTATAGATTTCTCAAGGGAGGCAATTAGTACATCTCCTCTAACATATTCAAACTGGAATACTAGGGCTACTGTATATATAAGTTTGATAAATGTAGGATTGTCAGATTATTCTGAAGATGCCCTATCAACATTACAGACATGTATAAATCTAAATCCTTTAGACTACGATTCATACTACAGAGCAGGTCAAATATATATGGTTAAGGAGGATAATGATCAAGCTCTTGCTGCGTTTAATAAGGTGTTAAATATAAATGGACAACATGTACCTTCGCTTATCTTAGCTGCTAGAATATTAGAGGAGAAGAAAGATATTCCAACTGCAATTGCTTATCTTGAAGCAGCTAAAGAGGTCTTAGAATTAAACGAACAGGATAGTGGAGAGACATATGATGGTATAATCTCTTACTTGGAAGAATTAGGGGCTAATACTGAGAAGGAAACTGAAACAACGACACCAACAGAGAAGGAATAGTTTAGCTATTTTTGAAAAGTAAAATTGCTTTTACATCACCGGGTTCTTTTAAAGAGAACTCGGTGATTTGCTTTTTAAAAGAATTTATATCATCTATGTATTCACCGATAATCAATACATTCTTCTGATTATTTCTATCTATTCCCTTTCTCAAAAAAGAGGCAAGGTAATCGTTAATTCTTTGATTTCTAGTTTGTTTCTCAGAAAAGAGGCAAGGTAATCGTTAATTCTTTGATTTCTAGTAGAAGATAGTGGATATATTTTATAATTATCCAATTGTATGCCACTTACCAATTTATTTAGTAAGTATATATAGGAAGAATAAATCTGCAGAGATTTTTGTTTATCAAGATTTAATCTTAGACTTTTTGTAAGATACCATCCAGTCAAACATTGGACACTTATATTAAAACATTTCTTATGACACCGATAGCCATTGCTTAGTTTGTTACATACAAAACACTCAGGAAGTGTGTGTTTAATAGTAGTGAAACATTTATCACATATATCAAATCCTACCCTAGAACATATTAAACATTGTCTTGGAAAGAGATATTCTAATATATGCATAATATAGGATACAAAACTTTTATTAAAAATATTTGATAAATAGCTCTTTATCCCTTATGATATTATTCGCTAATTACATATAGATTTGAATATTCAACCGTGATAAAGAAAAACAGTTTATTTTCAGTAATATTTCTACTTCTAATAACAAAAATATTAGGATTTTGGAAATTAAGAATATTTGCACAGCTATTTGGTGCATCCCATGAGTTGGATATCTTTTGGGCAGCTTTTACTATTCCAGATATTATCTTTATGGTATTAATAGGGGGTTCTATTAATGCAGCTATTATCCCGATATTAACAGATGAGCTATATGATAAAGGAAAGAGTAGCTTCAATTTGTTGTTTAAACACCTGACAAGCGCTTTTTTTGGTCTGTCAGTCCTATTTATTTCTCTTGCCTTTATATTTGCTCCTCAGCTTACTAGCTGGATAGTAAGTGATGCTAGTGCCAGTATGATATTTAATATGACATCTAGAATCACAGAATCTGATTACACACTCTTTCTTAATTTGTTTAGGATAGGGTTACTTTCACCACTATTCTTAAGTGTAAGTGGTTTTGTTACAGCATTCTTACAAGTTAGAAAACAGTTCTTTGTTACATCTTTAGCTCCTCTTTTTTACAACTTAGCAATGATTGTAGGTACTTATATATTGGTTGTATATTTTGATTTTGGTGTTACAGCTATAGCTATATCTGCCGTACTAGGATCTATTCTTCATCTGTTAGTACAAATACCTTCTTTATCAAAATTCTATAAAGAAAAGAATGGTGAACTTCTTAATTTTAAAGCCATCATATTAGATAGTAATGTCATTAAAGCTTTCAAGTTAGCATACCCAAGGATGTTAGGAGTACTTGGAGAGCAGTTTAATACAGTAGTTAATACTTTTATTAGTTTTACTCTTTCAGCTGGTACATTAAGTGCGTATAGGTTTGCATTCAGTTTACATATGTTTCCAATAAATATAATTGGTAGTGCTATAGCACAAGTAGCATTACCGGATTTAGCTAAGTACAGTTGTAAAAACGAAGAAGACAACTTTAGGAAAATGTTAAATGATTCAATACAATTCTCTTTGTATTTGATATTTCCTATTGTTGCAATTATGTTAGTACTTAGGTTACCAATAGTTCGTTTAATATACGGTACAGGTGCTTTTGACTGGCAGGATACCCTTCTTACGGCGTGGAGCTTAGCACTTCTTTCTCTTTCTGTTGTAGGTCAAACAGTAGTTCAAATATTACTTAGAGCGTTCTATGCATTGAAGGATACTTGGAGGCCTTTACTAGCTATTATGGTCGGTATAGTTGTTAATTTGTTAGGAGCGTTCCTCCTCACCAACTTCTTTAGTCACTACTATGACTGGAAACCAATATTAGATCAGGTATTTGTTCAAATTGCACAAGCAAATGGAGATGGTGTTCTCTCTGTATTAAAATCATTCCTTAAAGATATTTTTAAATGGTCAACAACAAGAGGAGAATCAGATTTAGCAGTAGGAGGTTTAGCATTGAGTTTAAGTCTTGCATATTTCTTCCAAATGATTGTCTCTGGATATATGTTAAACAAGAAAAAGAAAGTCCTTTCATGGGAAGAGACCATTTATCCGTCATTACTAAAACTTTTAAATACATTGATAATGATAGTGGGGATGTATCTTGTATTTAGACTTTTCGATTTCCAGTTAGATACTAGTAGAACAGTATATGTATTGATATTAACAATTGTTACATCAATATATGGTGGTGTTTCCTATCTTATCGGTTCTAAAATATTTTCTCCTAAAGAATTTGCAAAGGCCGAGAGTTTGATAAAGGGAATTTTAATTAGGTTAAAATTAAAAGAAAAATGAAAAAGGTATTAATAATTGTTTCTTCTGTTATTGGTATTCTTTTACTCTCCATATTCCTCTTTTTTGTATATCTTAAATTAAGGTATGATAGTTGGGAGAAAGAATTTGTAAGTAATCAGAACAGCGAATATTTAATATCGAAAGATAGTGAGATAGATATTAAATCTAAATTAGCCCAATTCACACTCTCCTATTCTGATTCAGAGTTTTTACGATTGGATGTTAGGGAGGTTGGGATTTTACTTTTTTCTACATTACAGAAATATATTGGAGAAGAAGCAGAGCTTAAGTATATATATATTGAACCTGCTGATAGTAAGTGGATAATTTACTCTAATCTTGGTTACAAAGGAGCGTATATTTGGGTATCTTTAGATTTAAATAAAGATAGTATGCAAACAGCACAATTGTATTCTACAAATGTATCTGTAGGGCCGTTCTCAATAGGGAATCTTTCAAATGTAGTTGAGAGTATTAACAAGGGGATTGGGGAGGCAGTTGTAACTGTGAATGAAAATGGCTTCGTTGGAAGATATCTAGAGAATATAGAACTTTTAGATGATTCTGTTGTTATAAAAGGTAGTAGATATTGACATATTCCTTACATATCTCTAAAATCATTAGCAGTCGTATTTACGAATTGCTAATTTAAATATTTAAAAAACAAAATGAAAAAAGAGATTAAAATACAACCATTAGGAAGTAGAGTTGTAATTAAACCAGAAGAAGTTCAGGAAAAAACTCCAGGGGGTCTGGTAATACCACCAAATGCATCTGATGAGAAGAAACCATCATTTGGTAAAGTTGTAAAACTAGGAATAGGTAAGGATAAAGAAGGAAAGAAATTGAAGTTTGATGTAATGATTGGAGATACAGTATATTTCAAAAAATATGCACCAGAAGAAATAGAAGTTGACGGTGAAGAATATTTTATACTTGAGTCTGAGGATATATTAGCTATCGTTAAATAACAAACTAGATTAAATTATTACATATACCACTATGGCAAAATCAATTATATATGATGAAGAGGCTAGAAAAGCCCTTAAGGCAGGTGTAGATACAATTGCAAATGCAGTTAAGACAACACTTGGTCCAAAAGGAAGAAATATTGCTATCGCTAAATCTTTTGGATCTCAGATTATTACTAAAGATGGTGTTACTGTTGCAAAAGAGATTGAAGATAAGGATCCATTTAAAAATGTTGGAGTAGAAATGATTAAAGAAGCTGCTAGAAAAGTAAACGACTTAGCAGGTGATGGAACTACAACAGTAACTGTGCTTGCTCAAGCTATTGTTTCTGCAGGTTTTAAAAATGTAGCTGCAGGATCTAACCCAATCGCTTTAAAGAGAGGTCTAGATAAAGCTCCAATCGCTTTAAAGAGAGGTCTAGATAAAGCTGTTGATATTGTAGTTGAAGCTTTACAAAAATCTTCAAAAAAGATTACTGGACAAAAAGAGATTGCCCAAGTTGCTACTATCTCATCAAACAATGAGAAAGAAGTTGGAGATATGATTAGTAAAGTATTTGAGAAAGTTGGGAAAGATGGGGTCATTACTGTAGAGGAAGCAAAAGGTTTTGATGATGAAGTTGAGTATACAGAGGGTATGCAATTTGACCAGGGATATGTTAGTGCATACTTTGTTACAGATGCAGAAACATTAGAAGCAGTAATGGATAATCCATACATCTTTGTTACAGATAAAAAGCTTTCTAACTTACAAGATATTCAGGCTATTGCAGAAAAGGTTCTATCTGCTGCTGATAGACCATTAGTAATCATTGCAGATGATATTGAGAATCAAGCACTCGCAACTCTTGTTGTAAATAAATTACGAGGAACTCTTAATGTAGTTGCAATTAAAGCTCCAGGGTTTGGAGATAGGAAAAAAGAAATGTTAAAAGATATTGCAGTTCTTACTGGTGCTGAATTTATATCTGAAGAAGTTGGTAAAACATTAGATTCTGTAAGCCTTACAGATTTAGGTGGTGCTAAGAAAGTAATTGTAAACAAAGAAGGTACAGTTATAGTAGAAGGAACAGGTAAGAGCACAGATATTAAAAAGAGAGTATCAGAAATTAAAGCTCAGATAGAAAAGAGTACTTCAGACTATGACAAGGAGAAATTACAGGAAAGACTTGCAAAGATTGGTGGCGGAGTTGCAGTGATTAAAGTAGGAGCAGCATCTGAGGTTGAAGCAAAAGAGAAGAAACAGAGAATAGAAGATGCTATTAATGCTACACGTGCGGCTATTGAAGAAGGAGTTGTTGCAGGTGGTGGTTTAGCATTCCATAATATCAGAGCTGTATTAAATGATGTAACCTTTGATGATCCAGATGAACAATTAGGTCTAGAGATATTAAAAAATGTGTTAAGTGAACCTCTTAAGCAGATAGCACAAAATGCTGGAAAGGATGGTGCAGTCATTGCATCTAATTGTCATGATAATATAGGTTATAATGCAAAGACAGATGAATATGTAGATATGCTTAAAACAGGAATTATTGATCCTGTTAAAGTAACTAGACTTGCATTAGTAAACGCAGCATCAGTTGGAACTATGTTAATTACTACAGAAGCAGTAGTAGCAGAGATTCCAGAAGAGAAGGGTTCTAACCCAATGAGCGGAGAAATGGGTGGTATGCCTGGAATGATGTAATTGGAAAGGGGCCATTGGCCCCTTTTTTAATACCGTGTTTCTTTTGCAATAACTTTACCTACAACATTGATTGTATTTTGATTTTCGTACTGTAGAACATGTAAACCTTCATCTTGCTTTATCAATACATAGTCCCCTTTATTAAGTGGAACATTAGAGGAAATAAAGAGTACTCCATCTAAAAGAAACTGCTGAGATTCACTCTGTACTAGCGAAGATTCAATAGCAAAACATTTTTCATCTCTTTTAACCATCCATTCAGGGCAGTTATAGAAATAATTTGTTAAATGAAGATAAAACCTACCAGAAACAGGAATATGCATAAATAGTGGTATCCTAGATGGAATTGAATTGTAAGTAGTCGGTACATGTCTTTCCATCAGCAGAGATTGAGATATACTTAATGCATTAGCAAGTAGATGTAATTTTTTAAATGGTGAGTTTTGGTTTCTTTCATATCTGGATATCATTTCCCAGCTTACGCCAACCTTATCTGCAAGTTGTTGTTGTGTGAATTTAGCTCTCTCTCTGTATATACGAATATTTTCTCCTATGTAGTTTTGTTTCATATTTGAGGATTGTATTGGGAAGAAGGTGGAGTATGTATAGAAGAAAAGTTCTTATTTATGAAATTATACTTATCCAATTAGAAGATAGCCATTTTTTAGACTCGAGATATATATCTAATAGATCTCTACGTTTTAATTCCTTTTTAACTATTCCACCTCTATGAGGGTGTTTATATATTTTTTTAAGAGGAGAATTAAAGCCATGTGTATAGTGGCATAGTTCATGTGCTATCGTTGATCTTACAACATGTTCTGGTATGTAATCGTATGAGAAATACTTTGTAAGTGTAATTAGTGATATTGTTTCTTCCTCAAACGCACTTTTTTCATAGTTGTATTTCTTTAAATACCTATTAAAAGTTCTTACATCCTTTATTAACTTTATACTTCCTAATTGTCTTTTAGAAAACCTACCATATTTGATTGTAACAAGGTTTGGTCTAGCTACATCACAGAAGTGATTTTCCCAAATGTCATATAGTAAAATTTCTAAATATTTGTTATCTCTCATACTTGGTACATGATATTATAGATTTAAGATGAATGTCATTATACAAGATAAAATGGATACTCTTTGGAATGTTGTTAAATTCTTCTATGGAAGATATACAAAGAATGTATTAATTAGAGATGGGCTCTTTGTAATGGTAACTGTTGCAGAGATGTTAGGTATTACAGTTGCAGGTAAATTCTTAGATGCTACTGTTACTGTAATAAGAGATTTTGATGGTTTCAGTATGGACAAATATATAGCTACAGATTCCTTCTACTATTTATCATTGTCTCTGGTACTTTGGATATTTGTATCAATAGGGACAAAAATCAGAATAAACATGGGGAACAACATTGTAGATACTGTTTGGAAGGATGTAAATATTGAGGTTATGAGAAAGATTTCTAGCTCAAATCTTCAAGATATTGAAAAACCTAAACTACAGAATCTTATCGAATTTATTCCTAACTATTCAATTACAAATTTGCTAGCATCATATGAATCATTCTCAACTATTGTCTATCAACTAGCCAGAGGTGTTACAGCATTTATAATTCTCTCTTCACATTTAGGTTGGAGTGTATTAATTTTAATACCATTTGCTTTACCTGAGGTTTTACTTTCTCATTTCAATAGGAAATTAATACAGCTTTATGATGATAGCCAAATGGGAGTACTCAAACTTACCAACTATATCTACTATACCCTAGGTATGGATATTCGTAACTTTAATGAGTTAAGGGTAGATAATACATATGATTTTCTACAAAAGAGATTTTCAACTGCAAGAGAGGGATATTTAAAGGGACTTTTTGAAAGAAGAAAACATTACACAATAGATATGCTATTTGGTTCTGTTGCTGGACAACTTTTTAAATATGCATATGTTGTATATCTTTTAGCATATTCAATAAAAAATAAAATATCCATTGGTAATTTTAGTGCACTTTTTAACTATGTAGAGGTTGTATATACAAGTTCATTTCAAGTATTTAATACAATCTCTTTGTTAGATAATTCTTTGTCATATGCCTCTAAGTATTTTGAATTTGTAAACCATGCTGGTTTTGGTGATAATGCACATGGTTTTGTAAAGTTGGGAAGAAAGACACCTGACTTAGAATTCTTGAAATTAGATTTCGCATATCCAGATGAACCTGAAAAGAAAGTATTAGAGAATATTAGCTTTAAGATTAAGGCTGGTGAAAATGTTGCCTTCTGGGGAGGAGATGGATCTGGTAAGAGTAGTTTGTTAAAAGTACTCTCTGGTTTGTACCAGGTTACATCGGGAGACTATTTAGTAGGTGGTTATTCTGTAAGAGAACTTGATAGAGGTGAATTAAAGAAAAAGATTTCTGTTACTTTCCAGAACTTTGTAAATTACAATTTTAGTATTAGAGAGAATGTGACATTAACGGGTAGTTCTAAAAATATTAATAGGGCTTTGTATGAAAGGGTTATTAAGATATGTGAGATAGATAAATTCATGGAAAAACAGGGTATTACAGATACCTTGAAATTAGGTAAATATCTTGATGGTAAGGAACTATCACCAGGACACTGGCAGAGATTAGCAATAGCTAGGATGCTGTATCGTAATAGGGATATATTTGTTTTAGACGAACCATTTACATTTATAGATGCTCCTTCTAGGGATAAGATAATGAAAGGTATTTATGAGTTTGTTGGTCCTAATCGTACATTGATATTAATAACTAGAGATATGGATTTGTTAGATGCTTTTGATCATATATATGTGTTTGACAAGGGGCATATTGTTGAGAGAGGTGATTGGAAAGAATTAATAAAGAAGAAAGGAAAACTATATAGAGAGTTAAAATACAATCAATAGTGTGTACTAAACTTTATAAAGATATCTATAAAAGTAGATATAGACTAGTCTTCATTGATTTGTAATGCTTATCCCCATTTATTGACAGAATATTTAGATAGACATATAATTTACTATGTACAGATGGCTATGAGGCTTACTTTTGTATTTATAGTCTGCCCATGCCTAATTCTAGCCAGTCGCAATACCGATTATTGAAGAGGTTTGTGTTGGTCTGTGAATGTATGTATTTTAACAACAAAACCTCACTAGTATAAATAAATTATTTGTTGTTTATATAAATGAGGAAACCACTTAAAAGATCTTTGTATAAGATTTTTGTGTCATTGTTTGTTATTGTATATTCCTTTATTCCCCCAGCTATTGCTATAGATGATTTAAGTAGTTATCCTCAAGAGGAAACACCTTCCCCTATTGTTGAAGAAACGGAGACGGTAGAGGAAGTTGTTTTAGAAGATCCTGTTACAGTTGAAGAACCTCCAATTGTTAGGGAGAAAAAAGATCCACAATTAGATTTAAATACTGAGAATCTTATCTTTGCTACAATACAATCTTTCGTCTCTTTTGTATGTACAGATGTTGTTGATGATACCGCGGGTGCAAATGATGAACCAGGTCAAAAAGATTTAACTGAAATGTGTGCAGATTATCTATCTGGGGCAGTAAATATTCAATGGAATTGGGATGATACCGCATGGTCTGGTGCAAATACAGGAGATGGATGTGCACTATTTGACAGTGATGGTGATGGTTTTGCTAATTACTCACTTTGTGTGATCGTGTCTGGTAATCCAGCTACTTATTCAACTCATATTCTTTATTCATGTAGTGATACAAGTACTAATAAATGTTTTGGTAGTACACCTCTAACTTCAACTGGTATTGAGTGTTCTGCATTTAACGATGACACTCCAACTTTTGGTGGAGATGATGATACTACTGCACAGTGTACAGTACAACTTTCATCAGTTGGTGGTGGAGAATTAATTGATGTCTGTTCATATCCTTCTGGGCAACCAAATTCAGATCCTTCTGATTGTATTATCTTTCAACCTAAATCAGGAAAATTAGAAGTAATAAAAGATTTGGAACCAAATTTGGATCCAGGTCTCTTTAATCTTCTAATTGATGGTATGGTATATGCCAGTAATATTGGAGAAGGTGGAACAACTGGGGAGGAAGTATTGTTAGCTGGTACATATACAGTATCAGAAACAGCTGGTACATTGACTTCCCTTTCTGATTATACAACTTCAATAGAGTGTAAAGATTTAAATGGTACTGGCTCAGTCATTGCATTTGATACTGACTCGTCAGTTTCAGTTACCATAGAAGAAGATACCGATGTAGTTTGTAAAATAACGAATACTATAAGTGGTGGAACTTTAATAGTTAAAAAGATAGTTACAAATGATAATGGAGGAAATAAAACATATTCAGATTTTAGTTTCCAAGTAAATAGTGATTCTGCTATACCTTTTGAAATTGATGGGCAAAAAACATATTCAGATTTTAGTTTCCAAGTAAATAGTGATTCTGCTATACCTTTTGAAATTGATGGGCAAAATGATCTTTCAGTTTCACCTGGTACATATACGATAACTGAACCGTCTGTAACAGGGTATAGCACAACATATGATAATTGTACGGATGTTGTAGTTTCAAGTAACGAAACAGAAACATGTACCATAACAAACAATGATATTGCACCTAAGTTAACACTAGTTAAAACAGTTGTTAATGATGATGGTGGAACAAAAGTGGTAAGCGATTTCCCATTGTTTATAAGTTTAATACCAGCAACTAGCGGAGTTTCATACAACTTACTTGCTAATACACAATATGTTGCAACAGAAACGACTCAGACTGGGTATGCTGCATCAGTCTGGGGTGGTGATTGTAATGCAGATGGAACAATTACATTACAACCGGGTGATAATAAAACATGTACTATAACTAATGATGATATAGCACCACAACTAACACTTGTAAAAGTGGTAGTTAACGACAATGGTGGTACCAAAGCTATTGAAGATTTCCCACTATTCATTGGAGATATGCAAGTAGTTAGTGGTGTAGCATCTGAGGTAATGGCTAATACACAGTATACAGTTTCAGAAACCAATCAAACTGGATATCTAGCATCAGCGTGGAGTGGTGATTGTAGTGTAAATGGAACTATTACATTGCTTCCTGGTGAAAATAAGACATGTACTATTACAAATGATGATATTGCACCATCTCTTACACTTGTAAAAAATGTGATAAACAATAATGGAGGAACAGCAACTGCAGCAAACTGGACATTAAGTGCAACGGGTCCTACAACAATTTCAGGTGCAGGTGGGGCAGTAAGTGGAGTATCTTTTGATGCAGGAACATATACCCTATCAGAATCAGGTCCAACGGGATATTCGGCAAGTTCTTGGGTATGTACAGGAATACAAAATTCAGGTACTTCGATTACATTAGGATTAGGACAAAGTGCAACATGTACCATTATTAATGATGATATAGCGCCACAATTAACAGTTATTAAACATGTAATAAATGATTCAGATGGGACCAAACTAGCATCAGACTTTACAATGTCTGTTCTGGGCACAAATGTTAGTGTACCTTCTTTCCCAGGTTCAGAATCTGGAACAACGGTAACTTTAAATGCGGGATCATATAGTGTAACGGAAACTGAAGATCCTATTCACTACAGTCGTATTGACTCAAGTGATTGTATTGGAACAATCGCTATTGGTGAACATAAGACATGTACAATAACTAATAATGATATAGATCATCGCCCAGTTATCGATGTAACTAAAACAGCTAATGACATTTCTATTCCAGAAACTGGTCAGGATGTACTCTTTACATTTACTGTAGAGAATAAGAGTGCTGAACCAGTTACAATAAACTCTCTTTCAGATAGTGTGTTTGGGACTTTAGCAGGTGATATAGATTGTAATGTTGGTACAGTTCTTGCAATAGGAGGAGAATGTAGCTTTACTCACTCAGCCTTTTTAAGTAGTGATAGCTTAACTTCTCATATAAATATGTTTACTGCAGTTGCAAATGATAATGAGAATAACAATGCAACTGATTCAGATAATGAGACAGTAAACTTTACAGATATCCCACCTCAAATTAGAATAACTAAAACAGCAAATCCTACATCTGTACCTGAAACGGGTGGAAATGTACTCTTTACATTTTTTGTAGAAAACATAGAACAGGAAGATATAACTTTAAATAGTTTAGTGGATGATAAATTCGGTAATTTAGATGGGCAGGGAACATGTGATGTACCACAAACAATTTTAATTGGTGGGTCATATACATGTACTGTTTCCAAATCTTTGGAATCAAATACTCTTACATCTCATGTGAATGTTGTTATAGCTTCAGCAACAGATGATGATGGTACTCCAGCAACAGATGCTGATGATGCATCTGTAGATTTTAGTGATGTGCCACCAAGTATATTTGTAAACAAAGTTGCAAATCCAACAGTAGTACCAGAAACGGGTGGAGATGTAACATTTACATTTACAGTATTAAATACAAGTAGTGAAGAATCAGTAACGATTACAAGTTTAAATGATAGTGTATATGGGACATTAGCAGGAGATACAGATTGTGGAGTAGGAACAGAATTAACATCTGGAGCATTTTGTGAATTCTCAATAACTAGGTGGGTAGAAGGAGATTACTCAGGCCCAGATCACTACAACAAATTTACTGCAGTCGCAGAAGATGATGATGGAACAGATGCTACGGATGATGATGATGAAACTGTATATCTCACAGACGTATGGCCTACAATAGAAGTAACTAAAACCCCTAACCCAACTACAGTGCCTGAAACGGGAGCTAATGTAACATTTACATTTACTGTAAAGAATACAAGTAGTGAAGAACAAGTAGATATTACATATTTAAATGATAGTGATTATGGAATATTAACAGGGGATGCAGATTGTATGTTAGAAACTGTATTAATAGCAGGAGCTAGCTGTGAATTTTCAATAGTAAGATTCGTACAAGGTGATTATTCTGGTCCAGATCATAACAACATCTTTACAGCAAAGGCAGAAGATAATGACAATACTGAGGCCATAGATACTGATGATGCAATAGTCGAATTTACAGATGTATTGCCAGATATCTCAGTACTAAAAACTGGGAATGTTTCAACAGTACCAGAAACAGGAGGTAGTGTAGTATTCACTTATGTAGTTACAAATAACAGTACAGAAGATGGAGAAATTACAGTATTGTCAGATGATAAATTTGGCACATTAGTAGGTGATGCAGACTGTTATGTAGGAACTGTTTTATCAGGTGGAGCTAGCTGTTCATTTGAAGAAACATTTAGTATTCCAGCAGGTATAGCACCAGAAACTCATACAAATATATTTACAGCAACGGTGATTGATGATGATGGAAAGAGTGATACTGATACAGATGATGAAACTATAACATTAACACCAGTACCATCTATAAAACTTGTAAAAGAAGTAGTTAATATGTTTGGATCTGATTCAGATGAAAGTGATTGGGTTCTGTATGCAACAGGAGAAGTAAAAAGTTTCTGGAATTATGGAGATGAAGGAGACTTTGAATATGTAGCACCAGGAATACCATATATATTAACAGAAGATGGCGAAGGGGATTTAGATGAAGAATTTGAAGCAAGTGATTGGGTATGTACAGGTGGTTCACTAGTAAAAAATGTATTAACCTTAACTTCAGAAGATGATGTTACATGTACAATAACGAATACAGCGCTACCAGCAACCATTATTGTTAAGAAAGATGTAATAGATAGTGATAAGGAAGATATATATTCAAATGACTCATTTGATATTGTATTAAGTCAAGAAGGAATAATAGATACACAGGATATTAAAGATACAGTAGAACCTGATATAGCTCAATTTACAAGGCTAGATGCTGGAGAGTATTCAATATCAGAAATTGTAACAAATGGATATAAATTTAATGGATGTTACCCTGAATATATCCAAGAAGAGGAATCAATAAGGGATTTCTTTAACCCAATATCACAAAACCCTCTAATTGAAGTGGAGAATGGAGAAACAGTAACATATATATGTGAGAATCAAGTAATAGAACCAATATTAGAAATTGCTAAATCAAATGATAGTGATGTAGCAGGGGAAATGGCAGGAAATACAGTAACGTATACTTTAATTGTTACAACACCAGATGATGAAAGTGAAGGAACATATGTAGTAAATGATGTTATGGTAACAGATATACTACCATTTGGATTTATATATCAACCAGGAACATGGACAGCAATATCTAGTTTAAGAGGAGATCTTAAGACACTCTTAATTACTGGAGAACCAGGATATGGAAATGGAATACCAGGAGAGTGGAATCTCGGAGATATGATTGAGGGAGAAACTGTAACTTTAACATATGTTGCAGAAACAAATCTTCTTCAGGACCCAGGAATATACAAAGACATAGCATGGACAGAGGGCGAATCTGTATTAGGAGCACAAGTACTTGGAACTTCAGTTACAGAACCGAGTAGTAACTTTGTAAGAACACAGGTCTTGATTATAGAACCAGTAGAAATTGGAGAAGGACAGGTATTAGGTGCAACTATTACATTACCTAGAACAGGAGCAGAAACATATCTAACATTAGGTGCATTAATATCTATGATATTAGGATTCATACTTTTGGTATTTAATCCAAAGAAAAAGATAAAGACATTACTGTTAGCAAGTGTATTACTTTTAGGAGTATTTACTCTTGTAAAACCAATGCCTTCATATGCTGCAGTTGAAAGTATAGATGTACAAATCGAACAACCACAGACACCAACGAATGCAAATGAATTTAAGATAGGTTTTGTAGCATTAGATATTGAGGGAAGAGAAATTTCAGTACAATGTTATGAAACAACAAAAGGGGCATTTGGTTCGCCAATAGTAGCAAACAGTGGAAGTTGTGAAGTAAATAGTAGCCTAATTACTGCAAATGGTACATATGAATTCTATGTAATAGCTACAGCAGGATCAGGCTCAGAAGCAGAAAGTAAATCTTCTAACAAAGTTACAGTACAGGTAGATTTAGATAAACCATCACCAGTTACAAACTATCTTAAAACAAAAGGCACATGTACATATACTCTTACATTTAAAACAGCAAATGATGGACAAACATCTAACATACAAATATTTAGATCTTCAGTACAACCATTCCTTGCTAACAGTACAACCATAATTGATGAATTCCCAGTAACACCAAATACAGATGTGTCATATACAGATAATGATGTATTAGATTGTAGTAAAGAATATTACTATGCAATTAGAGCAGTAGATGTATTTAACAATACCTCAACATTTGTAACAGACAATATTGTAAAGGTAGTAATTGTACAAGGTACAACAACTACTGGGACAGGAACTACTACAACTACAACAGGTGGTGAAGTAGCAGGTGAAGAAACAGTAACTCCAGATGGTACAGGTGGTCCAGATGAGGGAGAAGTAGCTGGAGAAGAAACTACAAATGGGGGAGAAGCAGATGATAATGGTACACCAAATGAAGAAGATGAAGAGGATACTGGAACTGATACAAAAGAAGCAACCTTCTGGGACTGGTTTAAATATGTCTTGATTGCACTTGGAGGAATAGTACTAGCTACTGTAGGATATACATATGTCAGAAGTAGACAAAACAGAAATTAAAAACCAGAAAGCAGTATGGAGGAAATATATAGGTATCCTGCTTCTTGTCTTGGGTATTGTAATACTCCTTTTTACCTTTCAACCCATTATTTCAGCATATCTGGATTTTTACTTTGCTCCTACACCCAAGGAAGATCAAGTATATCTGGATTTTTACTTTGCTCCTACACCCAAGGAAGATCAAGTAAAGGTAGAAATAGTAACAGCTGATGAAGAAATTACCAAAGAAGTAAAACAGGATACTCAAGTAGTATTTGTAGATAACAATTTCGGCCTTTACATTCCTAAGATAAAGGCTAATGCTGAAGTAATTAAAAATGTAGATCCGTTTAATCAGGAAGCATATACCCAAGCATTAATATCTGGAGTAGCACATGCTAAAGGGAGTGCACTACCATCTGAAGATGGAAATGTGTTTCTTTTTGCCCACTCAGCAGTAAACTTCTATGAAAGAAGAAAATACAATGTTTACTTCTATCTACTCAATGAATTAAGAAAAGATGATCCAATATATGTTAGCTATCAAAATGTAATATACAAATACAAGGTATTAGAAGTTACAATTGTAAATCCTGACGAAGTAAAGTACTTAGGAAGATATATGGAAGAAGATACATTGACTCTAATGACATGTTGGCCAGCAGGAGCAAATATAAAGAGAACAATTGTTACAGCAATTAGGGATATATAAAGGAATATTCATAGGTACTCATAAAATATTAAAATATCCTGTAAAATACATAGATAAGGAAATATTTTTAAACATATTAGTATGGCAATATTAGATGGAAAACTTACTGCATTAGATATTAATGACTCTATCAAGGAGGATATTTTGGAATATATCGCATTAGGGTATAGAGTTCCAAGACTAGATATAATTCTTGTTGGAGATGATTTTGGAAGTAAGAAGTATGTAGAAATGAAAAGTAAGAAAGCACAGGAACTTGGTATAAAGGGAGTAGTACATACATTTGATGGAGATATATCACAAAGGGAACTTTCAGACCTCATTGTTGAATTAAATAAAGATGAAGAAGTAGATGGAATAATGGTTCAATGATATATCACAAAGGGAACTTTCAGACCTCATTGTTGAATTAAATAAAGATGAAGAAGTAGATGGAATAATGGTTCAATTACCATTACCAAATCATATAGATGAAAAATATGTTTTAGAAAATATAAATCCTGAAAAAGATGTTGATGGTCTTACATCAACAAATTTAGGAAAACTTTTTAAAAATGATTCAACAGCTATAGCACCTGCTACCGCAAAAGGAATAATGAAGCTTTTGGAAGATTACATGATTCAAATAGAAGGAACGAATGCAGTGGTAATTGGAAGAAGTGATATTGTTGGATTACCAACCGCTGCAATGTTACAAAACGAGAATGCAACAGTAACAGTGTGTCATTCACATACTAAGAATTTAAAAGAGATATGTAAAATGGCAGACATATTAGTAGTTGGCATAGGTAAACCAGAATATATAGATATGGAGTATGTTAAAGAGAAGAGTATTGTAATAGATGTTGGTACAAACAAAAATAGTGATGGTAAGTTAGTAGGTGATGTTAATTTTAATAGTGTTAAAGATATTGTTGAATATATAACTCCTGTACCTGGAGGTGTTGGTCCAATGACAATTGCATGTTTACTAGATAACTTGATGGAGATATATATAAAGAATGTACAAAAGTAATGACATAATTTTTAAATATATAGAGGAAGAATCTAAGAGACAAGTAGAAGGTATTGAATTAATAGCTTCTGAAAACTATGTTAGTGAGGATGTCCTTAAAGCAATGGGGAGTATTCTTACAAACAAATATTCAGAAGGATATGCAGATAAGAGATATTACGGTGGTAATAAGTATATAGATGAGATTGAAAAGGAGTGTATATCAAGAGTTAAAGAAGTATTTAAAGCAGAGCATGTAAATTTAAAGCAGAGCATGTAAATGTACAACCTTACTCTGGTTCTCCTGCTAATCTTGCAGTTCACTTAGCATTCTTAAATCCAGGAGATAAGACAATGGGTATGGATTTATCTGCAGGTGGTCATTTAACACACGGTTTTAAGGTGTCAATTAGTGGTAAATATTTTGATTCAGTTTCATATGGTGTGAATGAGGATGGATATATAGACTATGAAAATGTTAGGAAGATAGCATTGGAACACAGACCCAAATTAATATGGAGTGGGTTTAGTGCATATTCAAGAGTTATTGATTGGAATGAATTTAGAAAGATAGCGGATGAGGTAGGTGCAATACTTGTCGCAGACATATCCCATGTTGCAGGTCTAGTTGCAGTTGGTGAGTATCCATCTCCAGTTGGTATTGCAGATGTAGTTACAACGACAACTCATAAAACTTTGAGAGGACCAAGAGGAGCCATCATTATGTGCAAAGAGGAATATGGAGAGGTAATAGACAAAGCTGTGTTTCCTGGGCTCCAAGGAGGTCCACACAACCATACTACAGCAGCGATAGCAGTAGCTATGAATGAAGTTCTAAGTGATGAGTTCAAAGAGTATGCTAAACAGATAAAGAAGAATGCAAAAGTATTTAGTGAAGAATTAATAAAAATGGGATACAAGGTAATATCTGGTGGTACTGATAACCATTTGTTCCTTGTTGATACAGTAGGTAGTGTTGGGAAAAGTGGTAAAGAGGTATCTGATATTTTGGAAAGTGTAAACATCACTGTTAACAAAAATAGTATTCCAAATGATCAAAGAAAACCTTGGGATCCATCAGGTATTAGAATCGGTACTCCAGCAATAACAACGAGAGGAATGACAGAAAAAGATATGATATACATTGCTTCAATAATAGATAATGCATTAAAAGATAGTTCAGAGAAAAATATTGACTCTCTTCGAGAATCTGTTAAACAGTTCACTAAAAAATTTCCAATACCAGGGCTTGGTATTTAATACAGATAAATTTAACAACTACTAGTACATGAAAGGAACCTTTAGAAAAGATTTACAGATAGCGAGTATTAGATCAGAATCTCTTTGGAACAAGTTTAAGGTTCATACATTACTTCAAAGTTTAAGGTTCATACATTACTTCAAAATCCTTCACAAAAACAGCCCTCTATCAATGCATATTTAGGGGCTAGGTATAGTAGGTCATCTGACTCTATTGTAGATATTGCAAAGGAAATAATTGATAACAATACAGATGCAGCAGAGAGACTAGAGAATATATTTCATGGATATGGTCATAAATCTGTAGGGGATATGGCAGAACTTTTTGTTTGTATAGAGAATATTCCAATGTTTACAGCAATGAAAACCTTTTACATGAATTCCGTTATCTCTGGTCAAGAGAGATCTACAAGGTATCAAAATTTCGAGACTCCTGAATTTATTAAAATTCCTCAAGATCTTTGTAGTGATATACATATTAGACAGGAGTATGAAAGGATAATGTTAAAACAAATGAAAGACTATAGAGATTTACTTAAGAAAACAAAGATAGCTTTAAAGGAGTATTTCAAGATAAATGAAGAGAGTAGAGATGAAAAATCTGCATGGCAATCTAGAAGTTTTGATACAGCAAGATATCTTTTACCATATGGTTTACAAACAAGTATGGCTGCAGTTATGTCAGCTAGGAATTGGTCTGAATTAATATCATATTTTAATGCTAACGATTCTGTTGTAGATAATGAAGTTGCAAAACTTCTAATTAATTTACTTGGGGATTCAAAAATAAGTATACCGGGATATATTAGAGAAGCCGATGGTTTACTAAGACATACAGATGCTAATTGTTGTAGAAGAAATTCTACAAAAGAAGTTTTAGAGTATCTCAAGGAGAGAGTATCTGTACAAAAGAAATATATAAACAGGGGGTGTGAACAAGATTCATGTGCCGTTAGTTACAATGGTAATATCGTTGAGGACTTAATGACCCATTATGAACTTTTACTTAACCCATTGGGTAGTAAAGATGAGTTAGAGTTTGATCATGATGATGAAAGAATATTAGGAGAAAAGATATTTGAAAATCACAATCATCACAACTTGTTGGGTAATATTGGACAGTCTGGATCTACAAAGATAGAGGGTATGGCATCTTTAGGAACTTTAAAAGATTTAAATAGACATAGGAGTTTTGAAAGATTTATTCCTCTATTCCATGATGATTCTGATATTGATAATGAATTGGATAGGGATAGTGTAGATTGTTTCTTTTTGTGTAACTATTTAGAAATAAAAGAATTAGAATCATTGAGAAAAGATTATGAAAAATCTCTAATAGAAACATATGATAAAATTAAGAATTGGAGAAGGGTGTCTTCCCAATTTATGTCAGATGAAGTATCAAGGGAGTACACTAGGTACCTATTGCCACATGCCCATTCTACCAAATATTGTTTCTATGCTTCTTTTGATGATTTACAATATACAATAAACCTTAGAGTTAAGAGAGGTGGTCATATATCGTATAGGGTACTTGTATATAAATGGTTAGAGTTACTAAGCGAACTAGATGGTATATGGTATCCTTTACTTAAGAGTATTGAAAAACCAGATTTTAAATCTAAAGAACAATTTGTAGATAGAAGTTAATATTTAAATATAAAGATATGATACTTGCAGATAAGAGCATTAAAGAAAAATTAAAAAGTGGAGAGATTAGTATAGAGCCATTTTCTGAAGAGTTTGTTCAACCTGCCTCATATGATTTACATTTAGATAAAAATATATTGGTCTTTAATATGAATGATCATAAGGTAATAGATGTAAAGAAACCTGTTGAGAATTTAATGTTAAAAATTGAGATTGATGATAAAGAGGGGTACACTCTTAAACCAGGTGAGTTTGTATTAGCTAATGTGACAGAGATAACAGGTGTAGATTCTAAACATGTAGGTAGATTAGAGGGTAAAAGCTCACTTGCTAGAATGGGATTGATAATACATGCAACTGCGGGTTTTCTGGATCCAGGTAATAAATTAAGACTGACGTTAGAAATTGCCAACCTTTCACCATTACCAATAAGGATATATGCAGGTATGAAGATAGCACAATTAGCATTTGAACAGTTGGATAGAAATTGTGAAAGGCCATATGGTAGTTCTGGTCTTAATAGTAAATATAAGGGTGATATGACTGTACAGGCTAGTAAGATGTATAAGAATTTTTAAGTTGATATAATACCACTATGTTTGAAGATATAAGGAAAGAGTTCCCAATATTAAAAAATTCTTTATTTGGAAAGAAGTTTGTATATTTAGATAATGCTGCTACTACACAGAAACCTCAATCAGTTATTGATAGATTTACGCAGTATTACAGTAAGGAGAATGCTAATATTCATAGGGGTCCGTATGAACTTTCAATAAATGCGACTCAACTATGGGAACAAGCACATGAGAGTGTAGCTTCTTTCATCAATGCAGATTCATATAAAGAGATAATATTTGTTCGTAATAGTACAGAGGGTTTAAATTTCTTAGTTAATACTTTTGGTAGAGAGTTACTTTCGGATGGTGATATAGTTGTAATCAGTGAGATGGAACATCATAGTAATATTGTTTCTTGGATGTTACTTCAAAAACAGATTAATTTTAAATTAAAATATATTCCTGTTAAGGATGATCTTACATTAGATATTGATTGGTTAAAGGATCTTGTTAAGAAGAACGGTAAAAAGGTAAAGATAGTTTCTGTTGTACATATTTCTAATGTGTTGGGTATTAAAAATGATGTTGAGGAGATATTTAAGATAGCAAAGAGTGTAGATGCATTTACTATTTTGGATGCAGCTCAAAGTGTTGCTAGATGTGAGGTGAATGTAAAAAAGATTGGGT
>Ga0209727_1000659_pt1 | contig 35963 bp, 42 predicted proteins | sample RifGroC1_FD_183995 | JGI IMG/M metagenome (GOLD analysis project Ga0209727, IMG submission 183995) | Groundwater microbial communities from Rifle, Colorado, USA - Groundwater C1 (SPAdes) (version 2) | ecosystem: Environmental > Aquatic > Deep subsurface > Groundwater | place: Rifle, Colorado...
GAGAACCAATTATTTCACCCACAAAACCAAAGCTGTGGTCGATAAGAAGTTGGAATTGAAGAAATTCTGCAAGACTTGCAAAAAACACACTGCCCACAAAGAAAGCAAGAAATAATTATGCCAAAAATCAGATAAGAGATATCAGAGGTTTTACGAAAAACATCAGGAAGTTTTTGGATATTTGCATATTGACAATACAATAATTGGATAATAGAATAATAGTAGTTACGGTAATTCATTATAGGGGTTCTATGAAAAGATTTCAAAGAAAATACTTAAGTGCGGTAAAATTACGAAAGAAAGGATATTCTCTCGACGAAATAGGTAAAAGATTAGGTATCGCGAAGAGCACCACTTCGTTGTGGTTGAGAGATGTAGAATTGCCTCCGCCCGCTATCGAAAGACTGGCAAACCGAGGCAATTTAGGCAGAGCAAGGGCCCAGAAAACTAGAGAATTAAGACGTAGGATATTTGACCAAATATTAGAAAACCGAGCAGAAAAGTTAATTAAAAGTGCTCCGTTAGCGAGAAATCATCGTAAAATAATTTGTGCTTTGTTGTTTTGGTGCGAAGGGAGCAAGAATACTAAAAGCGGAGTACATTTTGTAAATTCCGACCCATCTTTGATTAAAACATTCCTTGCTTTATTCAGATCATCTTTCAAGATAGATGAAAAAAGATTGAGGATTTGTCTACATCTACACGAATACCATTCTACCAAGAAACAAATATCATTCTGGTCAAAAATAACAGATATTCCAATACGCCAATTTATCAAACCATATAAAAAACCGCACACCGGAAAAAGAATAAGAAAAAATTATCCGGGATGTGTGAATGTCGCTTATCATGATTCCGCTTTGGCGAGAGAATTAACTTCAATAGCTAAACAAACATTGAACAATATAGGGGCGTAGGCTAATGGTAAACTTCTTCTCTCCAAAAGAAGAGTTCTGGGTTCAAGTCCCGGCGCCCCTGCCTTCGCTCGCCGAAGCGAGCTACGGCAGGCAAGGCCTGCTTAGTAGCTTGCGAAGGCGAGAAACATTAATGTATTACGTTTATATTCTAAAATGTGAAAATGAAACAGATTATGTTGGTTGCACCAATGACCTGGAAGATAGAATTAAACGTCATATAAGGAAGAGAAGTTAGTTCGACCAAGGATAGATTGCCAATAAAATTAGTGTGTTATATAGCGTTTGAGGATAAATATAAGGCCTATAAATTTGAAAAGTATTTAAAGTCCGGTTCGGGTAGAGCTTTCTCAAAAAGACATCTATTATCGCAGGTGGTTTGAATCCAACGAATCGCCAAACAGGCGGTTTTTTGGTTGGGCTTGACAAATCAATAGTTTATATGATATAATATAGATAGAAAATAACTTAAAAATAAAGGAGAAAGATAGAATGGAAATTCAAGAGTGGCAAAGGGCAGTTAATCAAGCAATCCGTTTTGTGAGGAGCACCCTGGCAATCGACATACTGTTTATGGGAAAGATTATCGAAGAGGAGCTGCTAGATAAAGAAGAATTAAAGGAATATCAGCGACTCAAGTCTGTTTTGGGGGAAAATGTAATCAACTATCTCGGAAGTAAATAACTCGGTTCGATAAGCGGAGGCGGAGGCTTACCTCTAAAAACTATCGCTAGAGAAGAGAGGGCACGCAAGAAAGAATACAAGAGAATACGAGCCTTAGGTCCCGAAGAGCTTCGTCAGGAAGCGGAAAAGTATGCGACAGAAATGCGTGAAGAAGAAAATAAGCAATAAGCTCAAGTATCAAGTCTCCTGACAGCCAGTCAGGAGACTTTTTCTTTTAAGCTTAAAAATATTGTTGATAAAACGCTGTTTTTTTGATAGGATTTATAATATGAAAACAAAAAAAATCGCTCTAATTGTTGTGGCCGCTATCGTAATCTTTTTTATCGTTTACAATGTTTTTCTGAAAAAAGAAGAGGTTAATTTTACCTTGGCTGATGTTGTTAAGGGTAGCGTGGTCCAGGAGGTTTCCGAGACGGGCCAGGTTCAACAGGGCGAAGAAATCAAGCTTAATTTCAAAACCGCCGGTACTATTGACTGGGTTTACATTAAAGTCGGCCAGGAAGTTTTACCGGGCGCAGCTTTGGCGAAGCTTGACACCAAGCAGCTTAATATTGAATTGAGTGAAAACCAATATGCTTTGAAGGTGGCCGAGGCCAAGCTTAACCAGATATTGGCAGGCACCAGCCCCGAAGAGATCCAAGCGGCCCAAACCGACGTAGATAACGCGCAAACAGCCTTAGAAGACGCGAAGGCAAAATTAACCGAAGACGTTAACCATGCCTATGACGACGCCTTAAACACGCTGGACAACGCTTATTTGAAAGGCGTGGGCGCTTTCAATACGGTCCGAACCATCCAGACTACTTATTTTTACGGCGGCGACCAAGAATCAACAGCGGTCAAAAACGCCAAAACCAGTATTGAGAACAACCTCGCTCAAATTAAAAACTACCTTGACGATGCCAAAGCCGATCCGAGCCAAACTAAAACAGACACCGCCCTGAGCCAGTCCAGAACGCTGTTGAGCAGCATTTACGGTTCACTGAACACGGTACGCGACATGACCGAAGCCGGCCCCTATCAAGATATCGTTTCTGCCGCCAATAAAACAACTCTTAATACCGACCGGATCAACGTAAATACGGTCATCACCAATGTGACCGATGCCCAACAGGACATCAGTTCCGCCAAGTTAACCAATCAAACCAAGGTTAACGTAGCTGAAGGCGATTTGAAAGAAGCCCAAGATGCGCTGGCTATTGAAAAAGCCGGCCCCCGACAAACCGACGTTAATTACTACCAAGCTCAGGTGGATCAGGCTCAGGCCAAAGTCAACTTGCTGGAAACTCAAATTAAAGAAGCTACTTTGCGCAGTCCAGTGCGAGCTCGCGTCACGGAAGTCAACAAGAAAGTAGGGGAAACCGTCCAGCCGGCCTCCAGCGATAACGTCATAATTATTTTACCGACCGACCCCTACGACATTAAGGTTGATATTTACGAAGAAGATATCGTCAAGGTCAAACTCAACGATCCGGTAGACATCAAGCTTCCCGCCTTCCCGAATCAAGTCTTCCCCGGCAAAGTAATTTTGATAGATCCTGCCGAAAAGATGGTGGAAGGGGTGATTTATTACGGGGTTAAAATCAATTTTGAGAATCCGCCCCAGGAAATAAAACCGGGCATGAGCGCCGACATCACCATTAAAACCGCTCAAAAGGACAATGTCTTGGTTGTCCCCGGAGCGGCTATTGAAAAGAAAAATGACAAAACGTTCGTGCAGGTTGCCAAAAACGGGGAAAACCTGGAAGAACGAGAAGTTCAGATCGGCTTGAGCGGCAATAACGACCTGGTTGAGATAATCTCAGGGTTGACAGAGGGTGAACAAATAGCCGTCACAAAATAAATTAAGACGATGGCCGATCCGGTAATTAAACTAGAAAATGTCTGGAAAATCTACCAATTTGACCGGGTAGAAATCGCTGTCTTAAAGGGCATCACCCTCGATATCAATCGGGGCGCTTTTGTCGTAATCTTGGGGCCTTCCGGTTCGGGCAAATCAACTCTTTTGAATATGCTGGGCTGCCTGGACCTGCCTTCCCGGGGCAGGGTCTTGCTTGACGGCCGAGACATTTCGAAAATGTCGGAAGATGATTTGGCGCAGGCCAGAGGGAAAAAAATAGGATTTGTTTTCCAGCAGTTCAACTTACTGCAAAACCTCAACGCCCTTGAAAACGTCGTGCTGCCCATGATTTTCCAGGGGAAGTCCGAAACCGAAAGAAAAAAACGGGCAGAATCCCTGCTTGCTTCTTTCGGACTGCAAGACAGATTTTTACACCGGCCGGCCGAGCTTTCCGGAGGCGAGCAGCAAAGAATCGCCATTGCGAGGTCCCTGTCTAACAATCCGGAAATCATCGTGGCTGACGAGCCCACGGGGAACCTTGACTCAACCACCGGCCGAAAGATCATGGAAATTCTGATCAATCTCCATAAAAACGAAAAGAAAACCATTGTCGTTGTTACCCACGATCCGACCATCGCCGATTACAGCAGCCAGGTGGTGCATATCAGGGACGGAGAAATCGCGACCAATCATTTTAATGAAGCAAAGGTTTTGTGGGATAAATAAGAACCTCGTCTTTCAGCGAGAACCTTGATTCTTTCAGAATTAATCATGTTTAAGGAATATCTTAAAATCGCGGTCAAAAATTTAAGAACCAGGCAATTGAGAAGCTGGCTCACGATTTTTGGCATCGTCATCGGCGTATTCTTAATCATGTCCTTACTTTCTTTGAGCCAGGGATTACAATCCACGGTTCTACAACAATTAAAAGCGGTAGGCACGGATATCGTCATGATCATGCCTGGCAGCATGTCGGACATCGTGACGACGATGATGGGCGGGGTTGAATTATCGAAAGAAGATCTGGAGGTTATTGAAAAAACTCCGGGCGTCGAGGTCGTCATCCCCAACGTTTATAAAGGGGAAGTCGTCAAATACCAGAATAAAAGCAAAACAGCTATTCTTTACGGTATTGATCTAAGGAACGCTTTGGATGTTTACATCAACGACATGGGTATGAAAATCGCTTCTGGCCGATGGCCCGTGCCCGGCAAAAGAGAAATCGTGGTGGGAAGCTTGGTGCCGACCGATATTTTCCCGGGCATGAAAATAGATACCACAGCCAATATCAAGGGAAAACAATTTGAGGTTGTGGGAGTGCTTAAATCATTGGGCAGCAAGCAAGATGATTCGATGATCGGCCTGGATTTGGAAATTTGGCGCGATTTGACTGGAGAAAGGGAGGGAGCACCCCAAGCCGTCGCTAAAATCACCGAGGGCTACTCCGTAGACCAGGTTGCCCAAGATATTAAAGAAAATCTTGAAGCGCAGGCGAAAAGAAGGGCGGGGCGCGGTGGAGAAAGCGCCTATTCAGTGTTAACGAGCGACGCCATGTCGGGAATCGTGGGTAATATTATGGGCATCATCCAGGTCGTAGTTTTCGCTTTCGGCAGCATCGCGGTTTTGGTCGGCGGCATCGGCATCATGAATACGATGTACACTTCCGTCAGGGAGAGAACTAGGGAAATCGGCATTTTAAAAGCGGTGGGAGCTAAGAATTCAACTATCGTTTTGATCTTCCTCATCGAATCAGGGATTATCGGGCTGGTCGGCGGGCTGGGAGGCATGATACCCGGCCTGGGCTTGGCTAAGTTAGTTCAATTATATGGACAGATCCACCCGGTTTTCTATATTGAAGCCTCTGTTACACCGGGTATCATCCTCTTTGGCTTGTTATTCTCTTTCGGCGTGGGGTGCTTGTCGGGTTTCTTCCCGGCGAGAAGCGCCGCTAAATTGAAGCCAGTCGAAGCCTTAAGAAGATACGAATAATATGAAAATTTTATTACTTTGGCCAAAATTTCCCGCTACTTTTTGGAGCTTTAAATCGGCCCTGCCTTTTATCGCAAAAAAAGCGGCCTTACCGCCGCTGGGACTTTTGACCGTGGCGTCATTGCTGCCTCAAGACTGGGAGAAAAAACTGATAGATTTAAATATTGAAAATCTTAAAGATAAAGATATTCTTTGGGCCGATTTTGTCTTTATTTCGGCTATGGCGATCCAAAAAGATTCGGTTATGGAATTAATTGACGCGGCTAAAAAATTTGATAAAAAAATCGCGGCGGGCGGGCCTCTTTTTACCACCGACTACGAAGATTTTTCAGAAAACATCGATCATTTTATTTTGGACGAAGGGGAGGAAACCCTACCCTTGTTTTTAGCCGATATTAAGAGGGGGGAGTTAAAAAAAGTTTATCGATCCAGTCTTCGGCCAGATATAAAAAAGACGCCTCGGCCTTCTTGGGAGTTGATCAAACTTAAAAACTACGCTTTGATGTGCGTACAATATTCCCGAGGGTGCCCTTTTAATTGCGAATTTTGCGACATCGTATTTTTGAACGGCCGAGTGCCCCGGACTAAAAATAAAGAACAAATTCTGGCGGAACTTGATGCTTTATACGAACAGGGCTGGCGGGAAGGCGTCTTTTTTGTCGATGATAATTTCATCGGCAATAAGGCGGAGTTAAAGAAAGAAGTTCTTCCGGCCATTATCCATTGGCAAAAAGAAAGACATTTCCCTTTTTCTTTCAACACTCAAGCGTCAATCAATTTAAGCGACGACGAGGAATTAATGGATTTGATGCTCAAAGCCGGGTTTGAAACGGTTTTCATCGGCATTGAAACGGTGGAAGAAGAAAGCCTGCAAGAGTGCCAAAAACTCCAAAATGTCAATCGCGACCTCCTGTCGTCGATAAAACTTATCCAGAATCGCGGCTTCCAGATACAGGGCGGTTTTATTTTGGGCTTTGACAACGACACTCCATCGATTTTCAACCGCATGATTGATTTTATCCAGAAGAGTAAAATCACTATGGCAATGGTGGGACTTTTACAAGCCCTGCCTGAAACAAGACTGTGGCAAAGGCTAAAGGAAGAAAAACGTCTTTTAAGCCGGGCCAGCGGCGATACATACCAAGGCGCCTTAAATTTTATCCCGAAAATGAATAGGACATCTTTATTGGCTGGATACAAAAAGGTCGTCGATCATATCTATGCGCCTAAACAATATTACCAAAGGCTAATCGCTTATCTAAAAGAATACAAGCCTAAAAAACATAAAAAATATAAGATGAATTTCAGCCAATCCGTCGCTTTACTGAAGTCATTTTGGGTTTTGGGGATTAAAGAAAAAGAAAGGTCTTACTTCTGGAAGCTCCTCTTCTGGTGCCTCTTCCGAAAACCGAAAACACTGCCCATGGCCGTAAGGCTCGCAATTTTAGGCTTCCACTTCCGCAAAGTCGCCGAAAGATAAAAAATCAACAAATTGTTTCATAATAACAATATGGCTTTGGTAGAAGAATTAATTGTAGACAATTGGCTGAAAACGCCTTATATCATTGAGGCTTTTAAAAAGATAAAGAGAGTTGATTTCTTACCGGAGGAAATGAAAAACTTCGCGGAACTAGACGAAGCCCTACCTATCGGCCAAGGGCAAACTATTTCTCAACCCAGCGTTGTTGTTTTCATGCTCGAAAAACTTGAGCCAAAGCCGGGCGATAAGATCTTAGACGTGGGAAGTGGCTCGGGATATTCGTCGGCCCTTTTAGGCGAAATTGTCGGCAAAAACGGGAAGGTAATCTCTCTGGAAATTGTCCCCGGTTTAAAGGAATCTGGCGAAGAGAATACATCTAAATATAATTTTGTTAAACAAAAAAGGGTTGAATTTATTCTAGCCGACGGATCAAAGGGCTATCTTAAAGAAGCGCCTTTTGATAGAATATTATGCTCGGCTTCGGTTCAGAAAGAAATACCCCAAGCCTGGCGGAAGCAATTGAAAGTTGGGGGGAAAATAGTCGCCCCCATCGGTTCCTCCATCTGGGTTCTCACCAAGAAATCGGAAAGTAACTTTGAAGAAATCGAATACCCGGGGTTTACGTTCGTTCCTTTGATTACCAAGAAATGAAAAAAAGCTCAATCGTTTTAATTTCAATAATCGGCTTTTTCGTCCTGATGATCGGCCTGCCTAAAAATCCTTTTTCCTCAAAAGAAGCGCTTTTTATTATCGAAAAAGGAGAGGGCTCCAAGATCATCGCTCTTAACTTGGAAGAAGATGGCATGATTTGGTGGACCCATCTTTTTCGCGCTTATGTGCTGGTCAGAGACACTTCTGACAAGCTACAGGCCGGCACCTACCGAGTTTCTTCCTCAATGAGCATTTTTACGATCGCTGAAAAGTTTGCTGCGGGCGACGTGGCTAAAGAAACAATCACCATTCCCGAAGGTTTTACTGCCGAGCAAATCTGGGGAAGACTCCAGGTGTTGCCCGGCTACGGCAAGGCGGCTGATTTAGCGGCCCTTAAAGAGTTTGAAGGCATGCTTTTCCCCGACACTTATCAGATTCCTTACGGCTTACCCCTCGATAAGGTCATCGAAATGATGATAGATAATTTTTGGAAGAAGAATGAGGGACTGGACACTACACGTCAGGTGATTGTGATGGCCTCCCTTCTGGAAAAGGAACTTAGGACCAAAGAAGACAAGGAAATTGCTTCGGGAATCCTGTGGAAGAGAATCAAGATTGGCATGCCTCTTCAGGTTGATGTCGATATGTGGACGTACCAAAATACGGGCTTGCCCGCAAAGCCCATCTGCAACCCCGGATTAGACAGCATTGAGGCCGCGCTTTATCCCAAGGAGAGCCCTTATTGGTATTATCTTTCAACGCCGGATGGAAAAACCATATTTAGTAAAACCCTGGAAGAACACAATATTGCCAGGGCTAAATATCTGAAATAGGCCTTGACATGGTTTTAGAGATAAGATAACATTAACGTATCCAGAGACAGTGGGCGAACACTAAGACCCACCGAGGAGAAGCATATTTGAGGTTCGACCTCCTTTGTTATTTGTCTGTGGAAACACAGATTTTTTGTTCTCGCAGAACAACCCTTCCGAAGCTCGTAGGGCGAAGGAGGGTATCAATTTTAAATATCCGGTAGCTAAAAGAGGGAGTTATCCTCCTTCGCTAAAGCTACGGAGGACACAGTGGCATTAACCAAAGCAAAAAAACAAGACATCATCAACGATTTGAAACAAAAAGTCGAAAAGCAAAAAGCGATCGTTTTTGCCGCGATTACCGGCCTTAAAGTCAAAGACCTTTCCGCTTTGCGGAAGCAGATGAGGGGGAAAGATTGTGAATTGAAGGTAGCCAAAAAAACTCTGGTCGCTAAAGTTTTCCAGGGCAAAAAGATCAACTTTGACGCCAAAAAGCTGGAAGGGGAGGTGGCGCTGGGATTCGGCTACAAAGACGAGATCTCACCCTTTAAAACCCTCTACGATTTTGCGAAAGACCACGAAAACCTAAAAATCTTGGGAGGAATTATGGGCGCAGAGATCTTAGAGAAAGGCAGGGCCATTGAGTTTGGACAAATGCCGACCAGAGACGAACTTTTGGTCAGACTGATGGTCAACGCCTTACAGGGCAGTTTAAGAAAATTTGCTTACGCATTATCACAAATTAAAGGTCAGTAATAACAATTATTTACAATTATTAATTAAATTAATCTTATGGCAGACGAAATCAAACCTGCCCGCAATGCTGCGGATAGCGCTGCGGGCGGGGAAGTTTCCGAAGACGGGAAAAAGATGATCGAAATCATCAAGGGTATGAAGATTGTCGACTTGAACAATACGGTCAAGGCAATCGAGCAGGAATTCGGAGTTTCAGCGCAAGCCCCGGTGGCCGCCTCCGCCTCCGCTGGAGCTACGGCGGACAAGGAAGAAAAATCCTCTTTCAATATTGAATTAAAAGAGGTCGGAGCGAAAAAGATTGAAGTAATCAAGGTAGTCAGAGACTTGACCGGCAAGGGCTTGAAGGAAGCCAAAGACCTGGTTGATGCAGCCGCGACCGCGCCTCAGATGGTGAAAGAAAACGCCAAGAAGGAGGAAGCGGATGAGATCAAAAAGAAATTTGAAGCCGCCGGAGCCAAGGTAGAACTGAAATAATTACTTCAGATACTGCTTAATTGAATTTTGCAGAAAGAGGGCGTCGTCTCTAAGAGGCGACCCTCTTTTTGTTAGAGGAGAAAGAATATTTAAGGTTTCTTCAAAAAGCGCCTTGGCGTGAGCATCTTCATTTAAAATCAGGAGGCTTTCGGCCAGCATGGCTTTTGACTGGGCTTCGTTTAATCTCACTTGCGCATCTTTTAACTCTTTAACCCGTTCGCCTTGGAAAAGATAATAGAAAGCCAGGAGAACCAAAATCAGGCCTAGGACTAAAAATATCTTTTTTCGGGCAGCTTTGAAATTAATCTTGGGCAGGTGCGGTAAACTTGGCTTGGTCAGCTTGGGAACTTTAACTTTCGGAACCTTTAAATTGGGGTGGGGGAGATTAATCTTAATTTTGATCCGGGGCCGTTTCCAGATTTTAGCGAAAAAGCGGACAAACGGCTTAAATAAATTCAAAGATAAAGAGAAGCTGGGCAAATCATTTTGTATGGTCACGGTCTGCTTTGATCCGTCCTTGCCGGCTGCCATTAAAACGAGGCAAATGCCTGAAATATTGGTCAGGGGAGCCTGGTAGGCCTTAAGGACCTGTTTTAACTCTTTTTCGCTGGAAGCTTTGGCCAATTCCCCCAAAAACTTCTGCTTTTTGCCCAAAGCCCTCAAAATCCTCTTATTCAGAATAATAATTTTATCTTCGCCGGATATTTTCCCGCCAGCCATGCTGTTAAAAACCCTTAAAGGATCGGGGTGACTTCCTCCCGGAAGCCCCGTTTCCAGATTTTGACTAAGATCCATCAGCTGGTTAGCCCTGACTAAAAATATTTTGATGTCACCGGCTTTGGCGAAATTCAGCACCGGATCTTTAAAGCTGATAACGCTGAAGTTCAAATTCCCCAGCCAACCGACATTGCCGTTCTTGGACTCTTGGTCTAAAAATTCGTTGCCCTTTTTTAATGCCTCCTGCAAACTTGCTTCGCAGGATTTTTTGAGGCCTGACGAATAATATTCTTTCTTGATGGCTAAAGAAAGATTGGTTAGAAAGTGGGAATTTTGCGGCAGAGCCTGGGTCAACTCTCCCACCACGTATAAATTCCCCAGCCTTTGTTCATAGATATTGGTTGGTTCGTAAACGGAACTCGTCAAGAAAATGTCGTCCATTTTCCTAGGATTGAAGTACAGCTCAAAAGCTTGCATATGCGAATATTATTGAGCACCCCGCCCCCTATGCTGTTTGAAATCAGCAAAAAGCAAATTGGGTGGGAAATCACTTTTATTACATTTCACCAAACTTTTAGTAGCTTAGGGGGCGGGGTTTCGCTTCACTCAACCCTTCTCGTATATTCTCCGGTTTCGGTGTTGACTTCAATCATATCGCCTTCTTCCACGAACAGGGGAACGGAAACTTGGACACCGGTTTCTAAAGTGACAATTTTAGTACCTCCTTGGGCGCTATCGCCCTTTACTCCCGGAGGGGCTTCGGTAACCTTTAACGAAATTTTAATCGGCAGAGAGACGCTGACAATTTTTTCGTTGAAAATATTAGCCTCAACAAGCCCGTTCGGTTTCAAAAAGTTGGCTCGGGTTCCTAATAATTCCTCGCTTAACTCAAATCTTTTTGAAGGATTTTCTTCTTCGCAGAAAAAGTAGGTCCCCCGGTGGTTATAAAGGAATTTTGAACTAAGCTTGGTCAGTTCCGCTTCTTCAAAAGCTTCGCCCTGATGAAAATTCCTCCCTAGAGCATTGCCGGTAAGCAAGTTCTTAAGCTTAGTTTGTATCACCACCCTTCTCTGAGCTTTTTTCATCGGGTTGGAATCCAAAACCTCGTACGGTTCGCCGTCAATGAGGATCCTCACGCCTTTTCTTAAATCGCCTAATGATAACATACCCCGTAGTAGAAATTCGACAGTTATTTACCGGGTAGTAGAAATTTGACAAATTATCATTTGCGTAGCAAGTCAAATTTTCACTACCTGGTTTAACTCGGTTAAACTAACTATCGTTTTTAATTATTATGACGTTTATTAGACTTCATACCCTGTGGTTCTATTCACAACTCGAGAGTTGTCGAATTTTCACTACGGGGCATAATGTTTCTTTTTTATCTTTATTTTGCTTATTTGGCCAGGCGCCATTCAATATCCTGCTCCCTCGCCGCAAATTCCAGCCAATTGCCTTCGCTGTCGATCACGTACCATTTCTTTTTGGTTTCTGACCAAACCATGGGATTATTCCGATAATACGGCTTTTTAATAATCTCTTTGGGTTTCAGCCTGTCCAGTTCCAGCCATTTCTTAAAAACGGTTTCAATGGCGTAGTCCAAGCCGCGGGACTTAGCCCATTCGGCCACCTTATCAATAGCGAGTTTGGCGCCTTTGACTGAACCGGCTAAGGTCAGAAGCTGCTTGGCCGGACGGGTGAACCTGGAATAAATGATCTTTTTCTTCTTAGCGTCCTCTTTGATCTGCCCTAAATTCAGTCCCTTGCCGTAAAAGTAATGGTTGACGATCTCCTGGATTGCGGTTTCCCTTGCCCGCCGTAGCCTTGGCGAAGGCGGGTTTTTCTTCTTATTCTTCATACTTTTCAACGGTAAACTTATAGATGGCGATCTTTTCTTCCCGGGGGTCAATGCCTCCTTTTTCACAGGCGATTGATATTTGCTGTTCTTTGGTATTAACGCCTTCCAAGTCCGGCAGCAAAAGCCCGGACTTTCTGCCAGCTTTGACAATTATACCAAATTTCCGGGGGTTTAGCTCACTTTCGTCCTTAACTTCTACCGGAGTTTGAAGAATATGGACGCTGTAACTTAAAGAATCCAGTTCTTCCTTTCGGATGGAACCAAATCTGTAATCTTCAGTGGCGGCTGCTATGGCATTCTGAATGATTTCTTGGGCGATATTGTCTTCGGTCGGCAAGTAAGTGCCGATGCAGCCCTTTAATTCCTTACTCTTCATAATCGTCACGAAAACTCCCGCCCGCCGTTTAAATTCCGGAGGCAAATTGCCTGAAGGCGAGATCACCTTTCTTTCTTTAATGTAGTTTTCTACGGCCTCTTTGGCCAATTCAGAATATGGGTTCATAGTAGAGTACGAGAACCGTTCTCGTACCGGCATTAAGTTCGAGAACGGTTCTCGTACTTTTACGTTTAGTGGTGAAAATAGATTTTAAAATTGAGTTTGTTTTTTCTCCCATAATCATCAATTTCTTTTTCGACCTTATTCCAGTAGTTATTTTTAGTAAAGTAAATTTCTTGGTATTTCTTAACCAGTTCGGGGTGATGGTTTTTCAACCAACTATAAATGTTATTCCTTAAGCTGGGGTATAGATTCAGATTTTCGAACCAAAATTCGCCAGCAAAATTTTTAGTTTTCTCAATAATTCCCTGCCAATCCGTCAAAAAAGGAAAAATAGGGGATAGAAAGACATAGGTTTTAATTCCTGCTTTTTTTAACTCTTTAAGGACTTTTATTCTCCTTTCGACCGACGTAGCGAATGGTTCCACTTCTTTTCTAACCCTATCATCCATTGTTGATAAAGAAACGCCAACAACACACTTTTTAAATTGCTTTAATAAATCGATGTCTCTAATTATTAAATCAGATTTTGTGAGAACCCATAAGTCTGGCTGTAGGGTAATTAGGTTTTTTAAAACCCCTCGCGTTAATTTATATTTTCCTTCAATCGGTTGATAGGCGTCGGTTACCGAAGAAATACCAATCGATTTGTCTTTATATTTTTTAATGTTTCGAGGGACTAAGTCTGGTGCATTAACCTTCGCGTCTATAAATTTACCCCAAGGCTCTGGATGATTTGTAAATCTTTTCATAAAGCGGGCATAACAATAGATGCAACCGTGGAGACAACCGATGTAAGGATTTATGACAAAATCTGATCCAGGCAATGCCGATTTCTGTATGATCGATTTTGCTTTAATTTCCTTGATTTTCAACATAATTAGTACGAGAACGGTTCTCGGACTGTTTATTTGCCGGCCAGCTGCCCGCAAGCCCCTTTAATTTCTTTGCCGAACCCGTGGCGCTGGGTAACGGCGAGGCCCTCTCTTTCTAAGATTTCCTTGAATTTTTTGATTTTCCAGCCGGGCGAAGGTTTAAACTCGCAATGCCCAGTAGGATTATAAGATATCAGGTTGAGGAAATACAAGGGTTTTTTCAGAAGCTTAGTTAAAGATAAGGCCTGCTTTTCTCCGTCGTTAATCCCGTCGATCATCAGATACTCAAACATCACCCTTCTTTTGGTCTTTTGGATGTAATTATCCACCGCTGACAGAACTTTTTCAATAGGATACTTTTTATTTAACGGTACTAGTTTTGAGCGCAGAACATTATCGGGGGCGTGCAAGGAAATTGCCAAATTAACCTGCATGTCCTCTGCCGTAAATTTTTTAATACCTTCGATGATGCCGACGGTAGAAACCGAGATGTGCCGGGCGCCCAGGTTAAACCCGTCCTTGTCGTTGAGCGTCTTGATGGCGGCCAAAACATTGTCGTAATTTAAAAACGGTTCGCCCATGCCCATAAAAACGACATTGGTAACCCTGATCCCTTCTTTTTTTAAAAGCCGAGCGAAATATAGAACCTGATCAACTATCTCCGAATCAGATAGATTTCTTTTAAAACCCAGTTCGCCCGTGGCGCAGAATTCGCAGCCCACCGAGCAGCCGACCTGCGAGGAAACGCAAACCGTATTCCTCTCATCGATATGCTTCATCAAAACCGACTCTATTTTTGAACCGTCTTTGGTTAAAAAGAGAATCTTAAGCGTTTCGCCGTCTTTAGAAGTCAGAGTTTTTTCCGCCGCCAATTCGCTGAGAGGGCAGTCTGCCTGCAAATTTTTACGCAAAACCAAAGGTAAAGTAGTCGCCTCGTCCCAATTCTCAATCAGGTCGCCAAAAACCGCCTTCTTGATTTGTTTTGAGCGGAAAGCTGGCTCGTTTTGTAAAATTTTAGCTATTTTTTGGATTTCCATGACGATAATTTAAAATTGGCGACGAGATACCCGACACCCCAGGGCCCTTCGTAAGAAAGAATCTGGGGCTGGTAGCTTATTTTTGATTCTTCCAGTATCCCTAAGATAAAGCAAATGGATCGAAGCCCGCATTCGCCGGCCCCGGGATAATCTTCGTCTAATTTCATTAATCTGTCGATGTCTTTATTTTTTAAATACTTGATTAGGTCCTGATCGAATTTCGGGCCATGAGGATGAAAATCATAAGGCCCGTCTTTTTTCAGGCAGTGGGACAAATCACCCGAAGCAATTAAAGCAATTTTATTCGAGGCCGAACCTTGAACAATCGCTTCTCTGTAAGTTTTTCGGCCCTCCTCGAAATGAAAAGCGGGGGATTCTTCGCCGGTGACGTATTTTATTATCTCTCCCTTAAAATCCGGGGCAAGAAAATGCAGGGGAACGTTAAAACCCCAGTCTTCGTGCGGGGAAGAAATAATGATTGATTGAGGTCCGACCTCAATCAATTTTTTGCCCAGCAACTCTAAACTTTCGATCGTCTTTTTGGCGGTTTCTCGGTCTTCTTTTGAACCGACCGAAGGAAGAATAATTGGAGGATGGGGACAGATTGAAGCGAACGCTATTGTTGACATGATTTTTTTATCATACCATAGAAGAACAGCTCTCGAAAAACTGAATATTTGATAAAGGAGGGCCAAAATGATAAAGATCGCGAAGAAAGAATTGTACAGGGGACTCGATCTGTCGCGGAACTTTTATGACTGCAGAAACCCTCATAACTGTTTGTGGCGGAGGAGAACCGATCTTTTCAACGGCTTTTTGCCGCGAGGTTGCCCTAGAGAAAATTGTCCGGTGGTTATTTTCAGGAAAAAGCTCGAGGGTGATTCACCATGTTATTACGCCGAAGTCTTGAGACGTTCTCAGTGGTGGTGTGTTTCCAGTCTCGCCACGATAGACAAAAGGAGAAAAACAGAAAGGAGAGAGTTAGAAAGAAGAGTTTACGACCTGGATATTTACGGTCGGCTCGTAATCTTGACTATCCATCCGCTTGCTTTAACAGCACAAAGGATCCCTTTTCTGAAACCGCAGGAGATTGAAACACTTCAAAAGAGCTGGTCCCCGGAAGAAAGAAACCACACGGAACAGACAATATACGAAATCAATCCGAATTGGTTTGGTTGGTTGGAATCGTTTACAAGGAAAATTGCTGTCGATCAAACGTATCACGAAGCCGTACTTTATCTGGTTTATCTGTTTCTCAAAGGCTTTGATCAACAGCTGCCCGATCTGGACACAGACAAAGAAAAGGCAAAGTTCTTTTCAGAGATAGAAAAGTGTTTAAGAGCCTAAAACCTATAAAAGGGACCATTGCCGGCCCCTTTTTGTTTACATATTGCCCGCGTACACGTGCTTCAATCCCGCTTTTTTGCCTATCTGGTACGCTTTTTCGATAGTTTTTGTTGGAGTGTCGGGCAAATCTTTCAGCTGCCAAGAAACATCATTAAAAAACCTGCTCACGTGCCAGGGAGTTTCCGCCCCCAGTTCTTTTTTGATGAATCCGGCGATTTCTTTGAATGTTTTTTCCTGATCATTAAGGCCGGGGAGAACGAGCGTGGTTATCTCAACCCAGATTTTTTTCTTTTTCAACTTTTTAAGAATATCTAAGACCGGCTGCAACCTGCCCTGGCAGATTTTTTTATAAAAATCGTCGTCAAAGCTTTTAAGATCGATGTTAGCCGCATCCAAGTAGGGAGAAACCATGTCAAATAATTCCTTTGACCAAAAACCGTTGCTTACCCAAACGTTTTTTATTCCTCGTATGCCAGCGAGTTTCATCACATCCAGAGCATACTCGGAAAAAATGGCCGGTTCCGTATAGGTATAAGAGATGCTGGGCAGGCTGTTTTTAAGGGCTAGTTCAACGACGGTTTGCGGCGCTGTTTCTTTGACACCAAACGAATTTTTCGATTTGGGAGTCTGGGAAATCTGCCAGTTCTGGCAGTTTTGGCAGGCGAAATTACAACCTGCCGCGGCAATTGAGAGGGAATACGTACGAGGTAAAAAGTGGTAAAGCGGTTTTTTCTCAATCGGATCTATCTGGCAGGCGATTATTTTGCCGTAGTTTAAGGCGTAAAGTTTCCCATCTATGTTTTCCCTGACGCCGCAAATTCCGCGCTTGCCGGGAAGCACCAAGCAGTAATGGGCGCAGTTCTGGCACTGTACCTTTTTGCCGTCTAATTTGCGATAGAGAAGCGCTTCTTTCATAATTGAATTTTATCACAAATTTTGATATATTTTAACTATGATGCATCGGATTTTTATCGCCATTAATCTGCCCGAAGATGTCAAAAATCAGCTGGCCGAATATCAGAAAAAGATTGAAGGGCTTTTCCAGCCGCCTGTGCCAGTCAGGTGGACGAAGAAAGACAACCTGCACATCACTGTGGAATTTTTAGGAAACCTTTCGGAGGACGAGTTGGTGAAAGTCTGCCAGGACACCAAAGAATTCGCTAAGAACCATAAACCGTTCACAATTAAGTTAACTAAGATAATTTATGGTCCGCCCCGCCCGCCCACATCTTCGAAGTTGTGGCGGGCCCGCATGATTTGGGCCACCGGCGAAAAGATCGCCGAATTGAATTTAACTCCGCACGTCAATTTGGGCAGAATCAAAATGTGGGAATTCCGCCAAATCGAACCGGATGAAAGGCCGGATGTCTCACGCGAGATCGGCTTAGGTTTCGAGATAACTTCCCTTGAAGTCATGGAAAGCCAATTAAAAAAATCCGGATCGGATTATACTATTTTAGAATTATGCCCGCTCAAAAACTGATTCCCGCCTTTCGGCAGGACCCTGACAATTTTTATGCTAAAAATTAGAAAAGTTCACTTTATGGGCATCGGCGGAATCGGAGTATCCGCTCTTGCCCGATATTATTTAGCCCGGGGGCACCTAGTTACCGGCTCGGATTTGGTGTCTTCTGAAATCACCCAAGCTTTAAAAAAAGACGGGGCAAGAATCTCCATCGGAAAAAACATCATTCCAAAAGATGCCAATTTAATCATTTATAGCCCGGCGGTTAAAATCCAGAAAATGAAAATTCCGGCCTTAAGTTATCCGGAAGCTTTGGGGCAGCTGACCAAAGAATATTTTACGATCGCTGTTTCGGGCACGCACGGCAAAACCACCACCACCGCCATGCTCGCTTTAATTTTGATCAGGGCTGGACTTGATCCCACGGTGATCATCGGCACGAAATTAAAGGAATTTGGCAACACAAACTTCAGAACAGGGAAGAGTAAATATCTTTTAATTGAGGCTGACGAACACTTCGCTTCATTTTTAAACTACTGGCCCAAGGCCATCGCCATTACCAATATTGAAGCCGACCATTTGGACTTTTATAAAAACCTGAAAAACATCAAAACCGCTTTCAAGAAGTTTATCGGACATTTACCTAAAGATGGAATTTTGATTACCGGAAAGTCAGTCAACAAAAAAGAGCTTCTGAAGGTTAAAAAAATCCTCAAAGTGCCCGGCGACCACAATGCCTATGATGCTTTGGTGGCGCTAGCCACCGCTCGGGCTTTGAAAATTCCCGATAAAATTTCTCTGGCGGCGTTAGCCGAATACAAAGGCGCTTGGCGCCGGTTTGAAATTATCAAAACCAAGCCCTTTGTTCTCATTTCCGATTACGGCCACAATCCCCAGAAAGCCTTAGCGACCCTGAAAGCGGCCAGAGAGAAATATCCGAACAAGAACATTTGGTGCGTCTATCAGCCGCATCAATACGAAAGAACTTATTTTTTATTCGATGATTTTGTTAGGAATTTCAGAAAAGCTCCGATTAACCGTTTAATCATCACGGACATTTTTGATGTCACCGGCCGGGAAAGCAATCAAATTAGGCGAAAAGTCAATTCGCAAAAACTGGTCAAAGCTATCGACAAGGAAAGCGTGTCTTTTCTGCCTAAAGATAAAATCGTCCCGTATCTTAAGAAAAAGGTCAAAAGCGGGGAAGTGCTGATTATTATGGGAGCGGGCGATATTTACCAAATCGACAAAAAATTATAGGGTTGTCACCGCGACAACCCTTTTGTATAATAAACACAGTATGAAAATTTCTCATCAAACGCTGGAGTTTCAAACCAAGGGCGAGTTTGATTTTATTGATTTTACAAACGAGGTTGAAAAATTTGTCAGCGCCAGCCAAATTAAAAACGGCTTGGTAAACCTCCAGACAATGCACACGACTGCTTCTTTGTTTTTAAATGAAAACGAACCGTTGCTGCTGGAAGACTTTAAAAAACACTTATCCCAGATCTCGCCTAAAAGCGCAGCCTATCGTCACAACGATTTTAGCATAAGAACCGTTAACATATGCGACGGCGAATGCCAAAACGGCCATTCTCACTGCGAAGCTCTGCATTTTCCCTCAAATCTCGTTTTAAATATCATTGACGGCAAATTACAATTAGGGCAATGGCAAAGAATTTTTCTGGTGGAACTCGACAAAATTAAATCAAGAAAGGTTCAAGTCCAGGCGATGGGGGAGTAATGTGTTATAATGAGATAACTTTTATGAAAAGAATTTTAAACAAGGAAACGCCTCGGTATCCTGACCAAGAAGTCAGGGTTGCCGGTTGGGTCAACACCAGAAGAGACCACGGCAAAATTGTTTTTATTGACTTACGGGACAGGACCGGCCTGCTGCAAGTAGTCTGTTCTTCAAACCTAGCCGAAGGAATAAAAGAAGAAGATGTTTTAGAGATAGAAGGAATAGTGAAAAAAAGACCCGAAAAAATGATAAATACTGAATTGGAAACGGGTAAAGTGGAATTGAAAGCCGAAAAAATCAAGGTTTTATCCAAAGCCGAATCCTTACCTTTTGACTTAAGAGATTTAAAAGTTAGTTTACCTACTTTATTAGACTATCGGCCGTTAACTTTAAGGAACGAAAAAATTAAAGACATTTTTCAAATACAGGAATCCGTCATGGATGGTTTCCGAAAAGCCGCTCAAAAATTAGGTTGTACCGAAATATTTGTTCCGACTATTACTGCTTCCGCCACAGAAGGAGGGGCAGAGGTGTTTAAGCTTGATTATTACGGCTATTCGGCATATATGGCTCAAAGCCCTCAACTCTATAAACAAATGATGGTTCCCATTTTTGAAAGAGTTTTTGTCATTTCACACGTCTATCGCGCAGAGCCATCAGTTACCACCAGACACCTTTCGGAAGTAATCCAACTTGACTGCGAGTTCGGTTTCGTTGATTTCAACGAACTTTTGGATCTGTTAGAAATAGTCGGCAGCGAAACATTAAAAAATGTTGAAAGCAAGTGCCCCAAAATTCTAAAAGAATATGGAGTAGAAAAAATTAGCTGGGGTAAGATTCCAAGACTTACTTTAAGAGAAGCTCAAGAAATAATTTACAAAGAAACTGGCAGAAATGTAATCAACGAAAAAGATCTTGGTCCCGAAGACGAAATAGACATCTCGAAATGGGCCCGAAAAGAACATGGTAGCGATTTAATCACCATCACTCATTTTCCAACTAAAAAGAGGGCTTTCTATACTATGCCGGATTCAGAAAATCCAGAGCTTAGTTTAAGTTATGATTTATTATTCAAGGGAATAGAGATATGCAGCGGAAGCCAAAGAATTAACGACTATAATCAGTTAGTCCAAATAATAAAAAACAAGGGAATGAAGCCTAAAAATTTTGAAATGTATTTACAGGCTTTTAAATATGGTATGCCACCAGAGGGAGGGTTTTCTTTCGGATTAGAAAGAATAACAAAACAGATTCTCGGCCTCGAAAATGTCCGCGAAGCCAGTCTCTTCCCGCGGGATATGGAAAGAGTCGACCAAAGACTATCTCTTTTACAGAAAAAAAAGAAAATTAAAACAAAAAATTGATTTTCACCAACAATTTAAAATTTTTCCTGATCGCTTTAGTTTTGGTCTCCGGCGCAACGTGGGGCGCTAATTTCTTAGGGCAAGATTTAGAAGAGTTTTTCTTAAACCAGCAATTGAACTCAAATCCTCAAATCTTAGCCGCTCAGGCCAATCAAATGGAATTTGCCCAATTAGTGAGGGATGCCAAGCCCCTCCGAGATAACTCCGTCGATAATCTGGCGCTTGGGGCCCGAGCCGCAATTTCTATTTTATTAAATAACCAAGGCGGGGAAAAAATACTTTTTGAGAAAAACTCGGCAGAAGTGCTGCCTCTGGCCAGCTTAAGCAAATTGGTGACAGTGGATGTTATTTTGAAAAATTACGACCTGGCGAATGAAATTACCATTACCAAAGAAGCGGTGAGCCAAGAAGAAAGCTTTGGCAAGTTAAGGGTCGGGGACGTTTTAACGGTCCAACAGCTGCTTTATCCGCTGCTGATGGAATCGAGCAACGACGCCGCCTTTGCTTTAGCTAACGACTATGACGGAGTGGATGAGCAAGCTTTCGTTAAAATGATGAATGAAGACGCCCAAGGTCTGGGGTTGGAAAACACTCGCTTTGTTAATTCAAGCGGCCTGGACCCGGAAGAAGCCGCAGCTCCCAAAGAGAAAATCAATGTTTCGAGCGCCCGCGATTTAGCGCAGTTAACCAAACAGTTACTTAAAACTCCTTTGGTTTGGGAAATTCTTTCGACGCCGAAAATCAATCTTTACGGCGAAACACTTACCAGCACCAACAAGCTCTTGGGCAAAATCCCGGGGATTATCGGCGGGAAAACCGGCTATACCGATACGGCCCTTGGCTGTTTCGTCTTAGTCGTGGAAGCGCCCAAAGGCAAGGGTCTGATCGTTAATGTCATTTTAGGAACTCCGCTTGACCGTTTTGAAGAAATGGAAAAATTAATCAACTGGAATAATTCAGCTTATGACTGGTAATCTTTTTTATTTACCGGAGGCGGCCATTGACGTCATTAAAATATTCAGCTTGGGAACATTAAGTTTCCTGCTGGCTTTCGGCTTGACTTCTTTTTTAACCAAGATTCTTTACAAACACCAGCTTTGGCGCAAAACTGTGAGGACCCAGGCGATTGACGGCAAAGATTTAACTTACTTCCAAAAGTTCCATTCTGAAGGCGAAACCCACGTTCCGAGATTCGGCGGACTTTTAATTTGGCTGGTGCCGTCATTTTTGGCGGTCTTTTTCTACCTGATTCATAAAACAGGCGTTGATATCTGGTGGCTGCAAAAGCTGAATTTCCTTAACCGGGGACAGACCTGGCTGCCGTTTTTTGCTTTGGTTTCAGCGGCCTTGGTAGGTTTTTTGGACGATTTTTTGCAGGTGATCGGCCGGGGCAAATACATTGCCAAAGGACTGACTTTAAAACAAAGGATTATTTTAATGGGTTTGATCGGCGCTGTCGGAGCCTGGTGGTTTTATGCAAAATTGGAATCGTCCAGCTTGCACGTGCCGGGCATCGGAGATTTTGAAATCGGCATCTGGTATCTGCCCTTATTTATTGTCGTGATGATGGCGACTTACTCTGGCGGAGTGATTGACGGCCTGGACGGATTGGCCGGCGGGGCGTTTGCCGCGATTTTCGGGGCGTTCGCGGGCATTGCCTTGTTTTTAGGACAGGTCAACCTCGCTGCTTTCTGCGTCGTGATTTTAGGGGCGTTACTCGCTTTTTTGTGGTTCAACATTCCGCCCGCCCGTTTTTATATGGGCGAAACCGGCATGATGGGGCTGACCGCCGCTTTGACCGTGGTGGCCTTTTTAACAGACTCGGTCCTGGTTTTGCCGATTATCGGATTTCTGCTGGTTCTAGAATCCGGCTCGGTCATTTTACAATTGCTTTCCAAGAAATTCCGGCACAAGAAATTATTTCTAGCGGCTCCCATCCATCACCATTTTGAAGCCAAAGGGTGGCCTGCCTACAAGGTGACGATGCGCTTTTGGATCATCGGAGTTATTTGCGCCATCATCGGCATGGGCATCAGATTATTAGGATAAGTTCGATTCCTTCCGCCCCTGCAGCGTAATCCAGATAGTCGCCAAAAGGGCGGCTTTTTGATATAATGGGGTATATGAAAACTGCGTTTTCACTTCGTAGGAAACTGGAGACTTTGCGTAAAAAATACCCGAGATTCGTTTACCAGAAATACTTTTACCGCGTCAAAAGAGGAGACCTGAAGATTACCTTATATTTTAAGATTGAGCCGGATATCGTGTTAAAGCCCAGAATCATCATCAAAAACATACCCGAAGGACGCCTGGAAAAAATGGGGAAAAGAGCGCTCAATAACTTGGTTTTCCACCTGGGACTTATGGAAATACCCAGTTACTGGAAGGCGACCTGTTCCCCGGAAATAGCCATTCAGGCGGGCTATTTGGACAAAAATCAAATAGCGTGGTGGCACGAACTGATGATTAAGGGCATGGGCCAGTATTTCTATCAGAATAAAATTGACTGGCGAGATCCCAATTTCTTAAAAATCAGCGTTAACCCAGGTATCGCCGCCCCAGCCTTGGAAACGACCGACATCGAGCTCAAAGACGGTTATTTAATACCGATCGGCGGGGGAAAGGACTCAATCGTCACTTTAAATCTTTTAAAAGAGAGGGGAGAAAGAATAAACTGCTTTTTACTAAATCCTTCTCGCGCCACTAAAAGAACGGTCAAAATAGCCGGCCTGAAATCGCCAGTAAAAGCAGAGAGAAGAATCGATACCGATCTCTTGGCCTTAAACGCCAAGGGTTATCTTAACGGTCATACTCCCTTTACCGCCGTTCTTTCGTTTTTATCGGTTTTTTGCGCTGTTTTATTTGATTATAAAAACATTGCTTTCTCCAACGAAAAAAGCGCCAACGAGGGCAATGTCACATATCTTGGGAAATCCATCAATCACCAGTGGGCGAAAACTTCCGAGTTCGAAAAAATGTTCAGAACTTACTGCCAGAAATACTTGGCGAAAAACGTAAATTATTCCAGCTTCTTAAGGAAGTATACGGAGCTGCAAATCGCCAGAATGTTTGCAAAATACCCAAAGTATTTTCCGGCTTTCTCTTCCTGCAATAGGGGATTGAAAACCGGAAAAAAATGGTGTTGCAATTGTCCTAAATGTCTATTCACTTATCTTGTTTTATATCCGTTTCTGGCCAAAAAAGATTTACACCAAATCTTCGGTCAAGACCTTTTTGAAAATAAAGCGCTTTTACCAATAATGTGCAGTTTGCTGGGGCAGGCCTGTCCGCCGAAGCTCGGAGAGCGAAGGCGGAGGACACACAAACCCTTTGAGTGCGTAGGCACTTACAAAGAAAGCTGTTTAGCCGTCAAATTAAGTCTAAAAAAAGCTCGGAAGTCTAAGAAAATTCCTTATCTTTTGACAAAACTATAAATAGTCTTAAGATTAATAAGGGTTCATTGAAAAAGGTGGGGAAGGAGATATAGCTGTGACTAAACAAAAAATAACCAAAGAACGAAGACAGGAGATGCTTTTGGTGGTTGTTTATCTTTTTTCTCAATATACTAGAAAGGAAGAAGTGAGCCGTGCTGAACTCGTGGACTGCTTAAGAAAGGTCCAAAAAGAATTTCCTTTAGGTTACGAGTTTCCGGAAAAACTCCCTTACGTTCCTATAGAGTTGGATAGTGATTTGGATGATTTGTGGTTTCAGAAAGGATATCTCCGCCATTATCGATACGGTTCCCCTTTAGCTAAGAATTTTGTTGCTTTGTGGCCACTGGGGAGAGGTTGTGCCAAAAAGATAATTGCGACCCTATCTCTGGAGATAACCGAAATCTTAAACAGGCTTGTTAAGGCTGTGATTAAGAAGTAGAAAAAGGCGGGAAGAATTGAAACTCCTGCCTTTTTTGTTTCAAAAACGGAGAAATTTATGCTATTTTAAAAATATGATGTTAGAAGAGTTAAAAGACAAAAAAATACTGATTCTGGGCTTTGGCCGGGAGGGCCAAGACACTTTTAAGTTTTTAAAGCAATTATTCCCGAAAAAAGAAATCTGCATCGCCGACCAGAAGCTTGATAAAAACTACCTCAAAAAGCTGGGAGGCTATGACGTTATCGTCAAAACGCCGGGTATCCCTTTTAAAATCTTGCCGAAGTCCAGCCTTAATAAAATAACCACCCAGACCGAGATTTTTTTTGACAACTGTCCCGGGAAAATCATCGGAGTCACGGGTACTAAAGGAAAAAGCACCACCTCTTCTTTTATTTATCAGACGCTGAAAAAGGCGGGCCTCAAAGCCCATTTGGTAGGCAATATCGGTCAGCCCGTCCTTGCTTTTTTGAACGAGGCTGAACCCCAGTCGATTTTCGTCTACGAATTATCGGCGCATCAGCTCTACGGCTTAAAGAAAAGCCCGCACATAGCGGTGCTTTTGAATATTTATCCGGAACATTTGGACTACTACCGCAGTTTCTTAGAATATGCCAAAGCTAAGGCCAACATCGCGAAATATCAAACCAAAAACGATTATCTGATCTATAATTCCCAAGATAAAGAGGTTAATAAAATAGCCAGGCAATCCAAAGCGAGAAAAATCCCCATCCGGGGCAAGTATTATGAGCTGGATATGGCAGCGGCTAAAGCCGTAGCCAAACTGTTTAAAATCCCTGAACTAAAAAAGTTTGAATTCCTGCCGCATCGTTTGGAATTCGTCGGCAAATTCAAAGGCGTTTCATTTTACAACGACTCTTTGTCGACCATACCCCAAACTACCATTGAAGCTTTGAATTTTTTAGGAGACAAAGTCCAAACCTTAATCTTAGGAGGATTCGACAGGGGATTGGATTTTGAGAAATTAGCTCAGCGCCTCAAAAAAAGCAAGGTCAAAACCGTAATTTTATTCCCGACCACGGGCCAGCGCATCTGGCAAAACATGATTGAGGTCGGACCTCAATCAATAAAGCATTGGTTTGTGAAAAATATGGAGACAGCGGTAAAGCTGGCCTACCAGCATACCGATAAAGGTAAAATATGCTTGATGTCTCCGGCTTCACCGAGTTTCGGCGTTTTTAAGGATTACGCCGAAAGGGGAGAGATGTTCAAAAAATTTGTTAAGAAATACCGTGATTAAAATTCTCTTAAGCATTACCGGTAAAGAAAGCTTTGACTGGGATTCGAAGCTGAAGGAAATTAATGCAAGAAACATTGATGAGGTGGCCGTTTTCCTGGAATGTTTTGATCAAAAAGAAAGGGATAATTTTTACCGATTGCTTTTGAAATCAACGATAAAAACCGTGCCTTTTGTGCACTTAAGAGACGATGTCCAGAAAGAAGAAATAAAGTTTTTCATCGACCGGTTCAAGACGAGATACTTCAATATCCACGAAGACGGTTTCAAAAAGCTCGACCAATGGCAGGGCTATTGGGACAAACTCTATCTCGAAATGGATTACAACGATGAGATTGCTAAAGATGTCAAAGTAAGGCAGATAGGCGGATTTTGTGTGGATCTGGCGCACCTGAAAGCGGCTATAAGTAGGGGAACGGAAGAGGCATCTTACGTTTTTTTGAGAAAAAATAAGGCAGAGATCGCGTGCAACCATCTTAACGGGTATGATCCGTTAAAAATGGAAGACATCCACCTCGTTAAGGACTTGAGCGCCTTTGATTACTTAACCACCTTGCCCAAATACGCTTTCGGGAAAATCATCGCTCTTGAGGTTGATAACTCCATCCAAGACCAGATCAAATTCAAAGAATATCTTGGTCGCTTACTTAAAAAATATCTGTTAGAATAAAGTCATGAAAAGGTCTGATTATTTTTTAATCGCTGCGGTGGCTTGCTTGTCGTTATTGGGAATACTGGTTATTACGAGCGTCACAGCGTCTATCGCCCAGCAGAAATTCGGTTCGCCGACTTTTTATCTTTTCCGCCACTTTATTTTCGGCTTGATCCCGGGGATAATTCTAGGATGGCTGGCTTATAAAATACCCATTAGGCGCTTTAAAAAGTGGATACCGCTCCTGCTTTTGGGCAATCTCTTTCTGATGGTTTTGGTTTTTGTGCCGGGCATCGGCATAGAACTTGGCAACGCCCAAAGCTGGTTAAATCTCAGATTCACGTCCTTCCAGCCTTCAGAACCCTTGAAATTAATCTTCATTCTTTATTTAGCTTCATGGCTGGCCGCGCGGGCCGAAAAAACTAAAAAAGAATTTTCAGCAACCTTGATGGCGTTTCTGGCAATTCTGGGAGTCATTGCTTTGCTTTTAGCCTTCCAGCCGGATATCGGCACCCTCGGAATTATTGTCGCTACCGGATTTTTAATGTATTTTCTGGCCGGCACTCCTTTAAAACACATAGCGATTATTTTTGTAGGAGGATTGGCCTGTTTGGCTGCTTTTATAAAAATTGAGTCTTACAGGCTCAACCGGTTCCTGGTCCTTTTCAATTCGGACCTTGACCCGATGGGCGTCGGCTGGCAAATCAAACAGGCGCTGATTGCCGTAGGATCCGGAGGGATTTTAGGCACGGGCCTGGGCATGAGCGTCCAGAGATTCGGCTACCTGCCCGAGCCCATGGCCGATTCGATTTTCGCCGTCTTTGCCGAAGAAACGGGATTTGTGGGGAGTCTTATCGTCATCTCGCTGTTTTTGATCATTGCCTGGCTGGGATTTAAAATCGCTAAAAACGCCAAAAACAATTTTGAAAAACTTACCGCTTTGGGCATCATCAGCTGGTTAAGCGTCCAGGCCCTCATTAACATCGGCGCCATGTTAAAAATCATGCCGATTACCGGCGTGCCCCTGCCGTTTGTCAGCTATGGGGGTTCGGCGCTGATAACGGAATTGACCGGCATCGGAATTTTGCTTAATATTTCTAAAAATACCAAATTATGAAAATACTTTTTACCGGCGGAGGCACTGCCGGACACATCTTCCCGATTATCGCCGTAGTGAGGGAACTGAGAAAAATGGGCTCTGACGCCGAATTCTTTTATGCCGGGCCTAAAGATGATTTCGGAGAGATAATCCTTTCCCAGGAAGGCCTGAAAATAAAATGGATTCTGGCCGGCAAGATCAGAAGGTATCTCGGATGGAAAAGCGTACTTGAAAACCTTGTTGATATTTTATTTAAAACGCCCTTGGGCTTCATCCAAGCTTTCTTTTATGTTTTTACCTTGGCCCCGGATTTGATTTTCAGCAAAGGAGGCTACGGTTCTTTGGCGACGATGATGGCCGGCCAGATCTTGCAGGTGCCGATCATCCTCCATGAATCGGATGCGGTTCCGGGATTGGCCAACAGATTTATTAGCAAATTCACTAATCAGGTTTTTGTCGCTTTCCCCGTAACCCAGACCGAGTACTTCGCAGAAGAAAAGATGGTTGCCGTGGGCAACCCCATGAGAATCGAGCTTTTAAACGGCGACGCGGAAAAGGCCAAGGATTACTTTGATTTAACCGGAGAAAAGCCCGTTATCTTAGTACTGGGCGGCTCCCAAGGGGCTCAGGCTGTTAACGACTTACTCTTGGCGATTTTGCCCCAGCTTTTAGTTGACTTTGAAATTATCCACCAAACAGGCAGCAAAAACTTAGAGCAGCTGAAAGCCGAAGCCAAAGTGGTGATCAGCGAGGAGCTCGCTCGGCGCTATCATCCCGTCGGCTTTTTGAAAGAAGTTGAATTAAGAGACACCTTCAAGGTGTGCGACTTGGTGATAAGTAGGGCGGGGTCAGGCTCTATTTTTGAAATAGCGGCCAGCGAAAAGCCCAGCATTTTGATTCCTTTGGCGTCTTCGGCCCAGGACCACCAATTGAAAAACGCTTACGCTTACGCCCAAACTAAAACGGCCGTGGTCATGGAAGAAGCTAATTTAACTCCGCGGTTCTTCCATGAAAAAATAAAGTACTTATTTGCGAACCCCGACGAGCTTCAAAAAATGGCCCAAAAAGCCAAAGAGTTCTCCCGTCCCGAATCGGCCAAGGTCATCGCCGGCTATATTATCAAATATTTGACGAAATAAGGTTCGAGTCCAAGACCAGCAGCCAACACATGCTAAGTCAGGTGACCGAGACGTATGGATTTTATATTTTTAATCTCAACATCTGCGATAATATCCGCAACGTGGTTATTAACCTACGTGTATTTCTATTCGCCGAAAGCTCGCATCGAAAGATTGTGGAAAGAGATTTTTAGAATTACTTTTAGAAAAAAAGAACAGGAAAAAATAAGCAGGGATATTTGTAATCCCTTAGTGGAAGAGTATGAAAAAATGATTCGTAAGAGATATAAAATGATCAATAGTCTACTTGATTACTATTTTGATCCCGAAGAAGATCAGGAATATATAGAAGAAAATAGGCCGAAGTCTATGTGGTAATCGCCCCCGGTCTATCTATACGTTAAATGTAGCTAAGCTAAATATTTTAATGATTAACGAGATGGTTGAACCATCTTTAGATCTAGCGAACCGAGTACTTAAGAAAGATCTTGTAAAACAGGGAATCAGTCGTTTTATTTGGTTTAATGCCAATAACAATTTGCGAGGTGACGCCAAGTCCTGTATTGATGAGCAAAAACAAGTAATTATCACATTTAAAAACGATAGTTTTATTAACAACCAGCGCATAATTTCTCACGAATTGACTCACGCACTTTTGTATACCAAAGGAATCCCGCGGGTAGTTGTTAATCAAAATTATACGGTAGATGTATTATTTGAAAATTCAATAATACAACTAGATAATATTTTTGATCATATAATAATGTCCCCACTGCTTAAAAACATAAATTGCTCGGTTGAAGAAGACGAACTTCCGATGATAAGAAAAAGCATCGGAGAATTACCCGAATTTATCACCAAAAATAAAGAAGATGGTTGGATCAAGTTATTATTAAATACCTTTTTCATTAGAGCCAAAACAATGGGCGTCGGTGTTGATGAATTGGATCAATTAAAAAGTGTGATTCAAAGCTACGGTTTGTATGATGATAGTGTAATCGTAATAATTACGAATAATTTACCAAGTTTTAATTCAGAGATAAAAGACTGTAGGGAGTTGAAAGAGCGTTGTATAAAAGAACTCAGTCTATGTGATAGAATAAAAATAGAAAGATATTCCGACCGAGACGCGTCAGCGGGGGAGCCCTGAAATCACTAAAACGCCCTCTATGGGTAAGTTCCACAACTGGGGCACACAACTAATTTTCAAGCTATCAAGGCTTGATTTTTTTATTTCTCAAAAATATGTTAAGCTGAAAATAGAGATTTATGTCAAGCTCTGAAGCAAAATTAAAAGAAATCAGGGTCAGAATGGCGCCCTCGCCAACAGGGCTACTTCACGTTGGCAACGCCCGTACCGCGCTTTTCAATTATCTTTTCGCTAAACACGAAGGGGGCAAATTAATTTTAAGAATTGAAGATACTGACCTAGAAAGGTCTAAACCTGAGTTTGAAAAAGACATTTTAAAGAATTTTGAGTGGTTAGATATCAAGTGGGATGAAGGGCCATATCGACAAAGCGAGAGAACGGCAATATACGCCGAGTATTTAGGCAGGCTTTTAAAAGAAAATAAGGCCTATTACTGCTTCTGTTCGGAAGAAGAGTTGGAAGCGGTCAGGCAAGACCAGCTGAGTAGGGGACTGGCGCCGAAATATAACGGCAAGTGCCATAATCTTGCCCCGGAAGAAATAAAAGAATGCTTATCTAAGGGCAAGCCTTCGATTATCAGATTCAGAACACGCCAGGAAAAAATAAGTTTCACGGATCTCATCCGCGGTAAAATAGAGTTCGACAGCTCTTTAATAGGGGACTTCGCTATTGCTAAAGACCTAAACACTCCCTTATATAACTTTGCCGTGGTCGTTGACGATTTTGAAATGAAAATTTCCCATATTATCAGAGGAGAAGACCATATCCCCAACACTCCCAAGCAAATCCTGATTCAGGAAGCTTTAGGCTTCCCGCAACCCAAATACGCCCACCTGCCCTTGATCTTGGGACCTGATAAAAGCAAGCTGTCGAAAAGACACGCGGCGGTCTCGGTCGCCAATTATCGCGAAGAAGGCTATTTACCCGAAGCGCTTATTAACTTCATGGCATTTTTGGGCTGGAACCCGGGGACTGATCAGGAAATCTATTCTTTAGGGGCGCTCGCTCAAGAATTTTCCTTAGACAGGGTCCAGAAAGCCGGAGCGATTTTTAACATTAAAAGGCTGGATTATCTTAACGGCTTTTACATCAGGCAAAAATCGCTTGATGAATTAACCGAACTTTGCCAGCCCTATCTACCTGCCCGCATTGCTACGCAAAGCGTTGCAGGCGGGCCTAAAGCGGAAAAAGCTTTTCTTAAAAAAATCGTCGGGCTACATCAGGAACGGCTCAAAAAACTTTCTGAAATTAAAGAGTTCACCGATTTCTTCTTCCAGGATAAATTGGATTATGATAAAGAACTTTTAAGATGGAAAGAGACCGACGACGAAAGAATAGCCGCTTCTCTTGATAAAACGGAAAAACTATTGTCTGAAATAAGCGAAAGAAACTGGGCTAAAGAAAATTTGGAAAAGGTTTTAATGCAGGAAGCCGAAAAGATAGGCCCGCCTGCAACGCTTCGCTCGCCCGAAGGCGTAGCAATGCGGGCAGGGGACAGAGGGCTCGTCTTGTGGCCTTTGAGGGTGGCGCTCACCGGTAAAAAAGCTTCAGCTGGCCCGATTGAAATAGCGGAAATCCTGGGCAAAGAAAAAACATTAACCAGGCTCCAAGAAGCAAGGGCCCTAATTAAATGAAAAAAGTTATTACGATTATTTTAATAATGAGCGTACTTATAACCGTTTTCCCGGTAGGGGCTAGGGCTGAAGCTCCCCAGACTGTAGAGGAAGCTAAAACCTTAGGCCTTAACGTGCTGGAACGCCTGCCTGGCGCCATTAAAGACGTCTGGCAAAACCAAGCCCTGCCCATCTGGTGGAGCATGTGGGTCTGGACCAAAGGCTTCTGGGCCAGCACTTTGGGGTCAAAAGTCCAGGGCCTGTGGGAAAAACTATGGGGACTGACCGGCCAAGGGACGCCGGATATAGAAGGGGAGTTCCAGAAAGAAAGACAGGAAATGCAAAAAGACTTCTGGGAAAGATTTAAGGATTTATTTTAATGATCATCCTCGGCTATATTTTAATCGCCACGCTTTTGTTGAGCTTTTTAGCGCTCTTGGGCGTTTTTTCTTTTGCTTGGCGCAAAAAATCGGGCGGAAAATTCTTATTATTTTTCGTTTCGCTGTCCGCAGGCACTTTGATGGGCGGCGCTTTTTTGCATTTGATGCCCGAGGGGGTGGAAAAACTGTCCGCCGAAAGATTTTTTATCATGGTGCTCGCTTCTTTCATCCTTTTTTACTTTATCGAAAAGATACTGCACTGGCGCCACTGCCACGAAGAAGGGGAGTGCGCCGTGCATTCTTTCGGCTACATGAGCTTGATAGGCGACAGCATCCATAATTTTATTGATGGCCTGATTATCGCCGCCACTTTCTTAATAGATATCAGGCTGGGCATCGCCACAGCTGTCGCCATCGGCGTTCACGAGATACCTCAAGAGATAGGGGACTTTGCGGTCCTGTTATACGCCGGCGTCAAAAAAAGCAAAGCGCTGTTTCTGAATTTCTTGGTAGCCCTAACGATCGTCATTGGAGGCGTCATCGGCTATTTTTGGGCTTTGAGGTCCGAAAACATCGTCGCATACTTTCTGCCTTTAGCCACGGGCGGGTTCCTTTACGTTTCAACTTCGGATTTGATTCCGGAAATCCGCAAAGAAAAAGATATTAAAAGATCTCTCGCGTCTTTCGGTATTTTTTTAATGGGCCTGGCCATTATGTATCTGGCCACGCTTATTGAATAAGAGCCACTTGCCCTTGGGGGAGTGGCTTGACAGCTATACAGGCAATGTCGTACAATGTAGGTAAAGAGACATTTCCTATAGAGACGGGGGACCCCCTCTTTAGAATCCCATAAAACGTCTCTTTACCTAGCGCAGATTTTGCGGACATTTTTATGTCGCAAGAATCTGCTTTAATATTTTTTTATGGAAAAATCTGATAAAAGTATTATCCAACATATCCCCGACTTTTTAGATTATTGCGAAGTGGAAAAAGGTCTGGCTGATAAAACCCAGGAAAACTATAAGCGCTACCTGGACAAGTTCGTCTTATGGCTTAAAAGCAGCCACGAGCAGGACTTAACCCCCCAGGAACTGACTTCGGACCATATTTGGGCTTACAGGCTGTATTTGAGCCGTTTCCAGAGCCAAAACGGCCATTCTTTAAAGAAGGTGACCCAGAACTACTATCTTATCGCTTTAAGGGCGTTTTTGGGCTATTTTGTGGCTAAAGACGTGGTTTCGGTGCCCCCGGACAAGATAGCCCTGCCAAAGGACGCCAGGGCCGAAAAAACAGTCAAATTCCTTAACTTAGACCAGGTTGAGAAGCTTTTGATGGCTCCCAAAACCGAAGAAAAAGACGGCCTGAGGGACAGGGCGATTTTGGAAGCTTTATTTTCCACTGGCTTGAGGGTGGCGGAATTGGTCGCTCTTAATAAAGAACAGTTCGGCAACATTAAAGACAAAAAAGATCTGGAGCTTGGCATCATCGGCAAAGGCAGCCATCCCCGGACCGTCTATTTCTCCGAAAGGGCGCTCGGCTGGATCAAGAAGTATCTGGAAACCAGAAAAGATAAAGAAAAGGCCTTGTTCACCAACTACCGGTCCAGAACCAGCGCGGACACGAGGCTTACCGCCCGATCTATTGAAAGGATTGTCAAAAAGTACGCGGTGCTGGGCGGCGTGCCGATCTTTACGAGCCCCCACACGCTCCGGCATTCTTACGCCACGGATCTTTTAAACCAGGGGGTTGATTTAAGATCTATCCAGGAATTTTTGGGCCACCGCAATATTGTGACGACCCAGGTCTATACCCACGTCACCAACAAACGCTTAAGAGACATCCACCGCCAATTCCACAGCGGCAAGAACATGAAAGAATAAGAACCTTCGCTCCGCAAAGAACCTTGGCCTTCGGCTAAGAACCTCGCTTCGCGAGAACCTTGATTTCTTCGAAATTAAATGTTTGACATTCTGATAATTTAGAGTGTAATATTCTCCCTGTTTTTCCGTCATAATCATAAAACTAAAACGCGCTTTTGTCCCATCCCCTACGGGTGGGTTTTTAAATACCGCTGATTTGTCGCACAATATTAAAGTACGGTATTGACAGGGCTCTTTTAAAATACTATACTGTCGTTATCGTGCAAATTATGAGTAACTTCGAATTTTCGAGTAATTCTGGTTTCTCTAACATCACAAACAAGGAAGAAATTGAACCTCCTGATAGACCCATCGGAGGCAGCGCTAGATTAGCTAATAATAATTCCAAAGTTGGGCAAAGGGAACCTCTGCAACATTTAGGTTCTTTTTTTGTTGACCCACTGTCCTTCGGCAGGCTGGCTTTGCCGAAAGATATTAATGTGGAGATTATTTCGGACATCGAGCATTGTCATCGATTATGGCTAGAATTGGCCAGCCCCAAAACTCTTTTCGACACCTGGGAATTCCGGTTCGCCTTTTATTCGGCCTACCTTTATCGGCCCTATTTCATTTTATTGAAAAACCGGAAAGAAAATCTGGCCTTGCTGCCCTTATGGTACAACCCTGACGAAAAAAGATACGAGTGGTTCGGCAGCGACTGGCAGGAGGAAGTCGTCTTTTTAAGCAAAGACCCGGAGTACATCCCCATTTTGCTCCAAGTGGCCCCCTCTCCCCTGTTGCTTAACGCCATCGCGCCCAGATCGGCTTTCCTTTTGGGTAAAACCGTCGCCTTTGAACCTGATTCGGCGAAATATGTTTTACATCTCGAAAAATTCTCAAACCACGAGGATTATTTAGCCACCCTAAAAAAGAACGAACGCCACAGCATGAGGAAAGACCGACGCAGAATCGAAAGGCAAAGTCCCGAAATTATCATTGATCATTTCGAAGACTACGACAGTTTGGTGGAGATATCCAAAAAAAGGCTGTTAGAGAAAAACAAGGAGCCGGACTGGCTAGATCCGAGAAGAATTGAAGCCTTCCGCCGGGTGATTAACCTTGGCGGCCGGTCTTACCAAAACCGCATGATCACCATTAAAATCAACGGTAAAATCGCCGGCGTGGATTTGATTGCTTTATTCAATAATGCTTATTTTACCGTTAAATGCGGCTACAACGTAGCTGAGTTCCCGGGCATCGGCAACTACTTCAACCTCGTCGAGATCGACGATGCGATCAAGCTGGGTTTCAAAAAAATCGACTTTCTGCAGAACAACTACACCTGGAAAAGCCGCTGGTTTGAGGCTGTTCCTCTTTTTAAGTATCAAAAGAAATAAAATGTCTTTGAGTTTTAAAATAATCAAAGACCTCTCTCAGGCGAAAGCAATCTGGCAGCAGCTTTCGCCGAACGAAACCCTGTGGGACGACTGGGATTTTCGGCATTGCTTCTACAAATACTACAATTGGGAGCTGTTTTTTTATACCGGCTACCTCAACGGCCAGATCATCGGAGTCCTGCCGCTCCAATACAATCCCGAGAAAAAATTCCTGGAGTTTTTCGGCGGCAATTACATGGAAGAAAACAAGGTTTTGGTCAAGAAGGGCTGCGAGCAGTTCATCCCTGATTTTTACAAACAGGTCGGCCGAGAAGCGGAACTCAGCGACATTTTTGGCCAAGATGCCTTCACCAAAAGCTTGCCCCTGCAGGAATATAAATACCTCTATGATTTATCCGGCATGACCACGCTTGAGCAGTTTATAGACAAATATTTCGACTCGGATAGCAGAAAAAAGAAAAGAAGGCTGCTTAAGGAAAAAGTGGAAATCATTTATAACGATTTCAGAGATTTCGACCTAATGATTGACTTAAATCTCAAAAACTTCGGCAAAGAATCTTCTTTTAACTGGCCCTTCCGGAAAGAGATCTTCCACGACCTGCTTAAACTGAACTATGAGCCGATTTTATTCACCTCAATTATTAGCGGCAAAAAAGAGGCGGTGGCGTTCGCCATTAAGTATAAGGACAAGTTTATTTCGCTCAATTCTGGGGTAAACAGCGAGACTTCCCCTTGGCTGGAAAAGTATCTCATCTTAAAAAAGGTGGCCCGAGCCATCGAGCTAAAATGCCGGCTCTTCGATGCCTGCGTAGGCAATTGCGGCTGGAAGGAAAACTGGCACTTGGAGCAGATTCCTCAATTCAAATTCGTCAAAAAACTCTAGGGCCCGGTTTTATTTCAAGACAAACCGCCATTTTTTGTTGGCCCAGTAAACCCCGGCATAGTCAATCCCGATTCTTTTGGTCGCCATAATTTTGGGCTTTTTTATTCTAACTCCCCTGCCCGCATCGCTACGCCAGCCCGACAGCCTAATGGCAGTCATGGCGGCGGGCGAAGCGTTGCAG
>Ga0209727_1000661_pt1 | contig 35835 bp, 40 predicted proteins | sample RifGroC1_FD_183995 | JGI IMG/M metagenome (GOLD analysis project Ga0209727, IMG submission 183995) | Groundwater microbial communities from Rifle, Colorado, USA - Groundwater C1 (SPAdes) (version 2) | ecosystem: Environmental > Aquatic > Deep subsurface > Groundwater | place: Rifle, Colorado...
TAAGATTTCAAAAAGTTAGTTTACATATTTGCACCAAAGTAAACTAAGTTCCGACATAGTTTACTTGTATATTCATAAGTGAACTGTGTTTTAAGATTTTAGGCATCACAATATGACCGAAAATACAAATACAAAAAATACATAGATGCATTTTTAGGTTAATTTCGAAGGACTCAAGACACTTCGCCTTAGCGCACCCGTACAAGCGTAAAAGGTGCTAAAATAACCCCACACGGAAAGTAAAATCTTCCCTTTTCGCGGCGGGGATGGCGGAACCGCCAACGCCAGAAACACTTTATGATTACAGGTTTGAGTGGTAAAATTGGCCAGAATGACAAAAGATGAAGCTAAACAGAAAACTCAAGAATTAATTGAAAAATACGAGAAAGTAAAACTTTCTCGCTCTACTAGCAAATATACTGAAGAAGAAACCAAAAAGGGTTTCATAGAACCTTTGTTTGAGGCTTTGGGGTGGGATTTAAGAAATAAAGATGAAGTTTCAGCTGAGGAATCTTTATCTTCTGGTCGTCCTGATTATGGTTTTTATCTTGACGGGAGGCTCAAATTTTACTTAGAAGCCAAACCGCTTAAGTCTGATCTTCATAGGGTAGATTTAGCAAATCAAGCTGTTAGATATTCTTGGAACAAAGGAGCTACGTGGGCAATTTTAACTGATTTTGAGAGCTTGAAAGTCTTTAACGCGCAAGTTATCGACAGATCACTTTCAGATAAACTTTTTTACGAAATTTCTTACTCTCAATACCTGGAAAGATTTGACCAACTTTGGCTTCTCTCCAAAGAAGCATTTAAAGATAATTTATTGGATAAAGATGCAGAAGCGCATGGAAAGAAACTACAAAGGATTTCCGTTACCGACAAACTTTATAAAGACTTGAATGAATGTCGAGAAATTCTGACACATGATTTAGCTCTATGGAATAAAGATGTAGACAAAGATTTGTTAGACGAAGGCGTGCAGAAGCTTTTGGATAGGTTAATTTTCCTTCGTGTTGCTGAGGACAGAGGCATAGAACCTCCAACACTTATACCTTTGATAAGAGATTGGGAAAATGATGGTGGTAAAAAACATCTTTATGAATCAATGATCCAAAAGTTTAGAGAGTTTGATGCAATTTACAATTCTAACCTTTTTTCGGAACATCCCTTTGAAAAATGGGGAGAATATAGCGGTGCGACAGAAAAAGTTATCGAGATCCTTTACGGAAAACCAGGTTATTATGAATATAATTTTAAAGCAATGCCTGCGGATGTTTTGGGTGGAATTTATGAAAATTATCTTGGTTATCGCTTAGAAAAATCAAGAAAGGGGTTGTCCGTAAGTAAAGACGCAAAGAAGAGAAAAGAAAGCGGAATTTATTACACTCCAGATTTTATAGTTGACTACATCGTCAAGAATACTCTTAAACCTGTATTAGACAATTGCAAATCGATTGAAGATTTAAAGAAAATTAAAGTGCTCGATCCTGCCTGTGGTTCTGGATCATTTTTGATTAAAGCACTTGAAGTAATTCATGCCAAATATATTGAATTTGGTAGTCGAGGTGGAATTTGGACTAAATTAGATATTTTGTTAAATAACATTTATGGAGTTGACCTTGATTCACAAGCGGTAGAGATTGCGCGCCTAAACCTTCTCATAAACGCTCTTGATACAAGAATGAAACTCCCAAGCCTTGCAGGAAATATTAAGAATGGAAACTCTTTAATTTCAGGAACAGACGAGGAGTTGAAAAAATATTTCGGTAAAGACTTCAGAGACAAAAAGCCATTTAATTGGAAGGAAGAGTTTCCGGAAGTTTTTAAGCAGGGAGGGTTTGATGTGATTGTTGGCAATCCACCCTACGGGGCTGATCTCGATAACGCGGATAAAAAATATTTTTCTTTTAGGAGTCTAATTTCAGAATACCAGTTAGATACTTATATTTTATTTATCGACCTTTCGAATCAGCTTCTTAGATCAAGTGGTATTTTGGGAATGATTTTACCAAATACCTGGTTAACAAATATTAATGTTGATAAACTGAGACAATTTTTAGTTTCACAAACCACATTATTAGAAATAACAAATTTTTCGAGAAAAATATTTACAGGTGCTACAGTTGATAACGTAGTTTTGATTTTTGAAAAAAATATCCCCAAACAATCACACAAATTAAAATTAAATTTGATATCTGAGGAGGGAGAGAGAAGCCACAAAATAAACCAAAGTAGTTGGATAAACCAAAAAGTTTTTAACATAAATGTAACTGACATTGAAAGATTACTAGTACAAAAGATTGAAAATGGAACAATTCCACTAGAAAAAATATGTAAAGTAACTGTTGGAATTAAACCATATCAAGTTGGTAAGGGAAATCCGGTTCAAGACAGAGAGATTGTAACGAATCGCATATTTGATTCAGATAAACAAAAAGACAACACTTATCGACCTTACCTGCGTGGTAGAAATATTAATCGCTATGTGGTTAATCCTGATCCAAAACAATGGATAAGTTACGGGAAATGGCTAGCTGAACCAAGAGATGTGAATCTGTTTGATGATAATAAGAAAATTATAATTAGGCAAACTGGTGATTCACTGGTAGCCGCCTTGGATGATGTTGGATTTCTGTGTTTGAATAATATGCATACAATAAACATTAAAAACAAAAACTACGATATTGGATACCTTTTAGGATTAATAAATTCCTCTCTTCTTAATTATTATTTTCAATATTTGAATCCCGAGAAGGGCGAAGCGTTAGCCGAAGTGAAAGCAACCAATGTAAAAAGATTACCAATTAAGGAAGTTTCTCGTGTGGCTCAAAAAGGAATTTCGGATTTGACTCAAGTGGTATTAGATCTTCACAAAAAAACACTAAAAGTAGTAGAAAATTCTGAAAAATGGAAATCTATAAAATCAGAAATTGAAAAAACAGATAAAAAAATTAATGACGAAGTCTATAAACTTTACGGATTGACTGAAGGTGAGATTAAAATTGTAGAAAACGGTTTATGAAAAAGGAACTTATTTACATTAAACACCAAGCCTTTAACACTGCCTATATTGAAATCGTGAAGAATTCTAGTAATTCAGATGATGGTTTTGTTAGACCTATGAAATATCATCATGCCCCAGAGAAATTAAAAAAATTTACTAGTTATGTGCAGTACTTTCATTGGTCGAATGAATTGTATGTGGCCTCATCTAAACTAATTACTATCTTGCGGGAGATTTACGACAAAGCTGAAATTGCTAAATCGGCATGGTATAACAGCAGAGATGGCCTGCATACTCGTTTAAGTGAGTATAAACAGTTTAAAATAAGCCTGAGTGATCTATATGACGACATCTCTGAATTTCAGAATTGCATGTTGGCTACCGATATTAGTGAAAAACAAGCACAAATCGAAGCCTTATCTGATCAAGTAAGACTACTCGGGACATTGGAGAATAAAATAATCGAAACCTGCAATGGTAAGTTGCATGAAATAAATTCTTCAAGAATTACAGTTACTAATTTATCTATAGCTCTAATTGCCTTATTCATATCTATCTTGTCGGTGTTTTGTTCTGGTAGATAGAAAGCAGTGAGAATAACAAAAATATGACAAAACTATCAAGATCAAAATTGGAAATCGAAAGAATAGGTCAAATGGTTTATAAACTTTATGACTTGACTGAAAAAGAAATTGAGATCGTAGAGGGAATGAAATAAAATACAGACATGGATGATACTAATAAATTGGAAAAGAAAAATATACCAATAAAAGACCTTTCTCTGTGGGACGAAAATGCACGCTTTTCGGATAAGTATTTTAATCAACCAGAGAAGGAATTAATAAAATACTTTTTAGAGGATAAATTTAAAATAATAAAATTAGCAGAAAAGATTGTTGCAGACTTTGATCTTCTACAGTTAGAAAAATTGGTAGTTTACAAATTGGATGACAAAAATATCGTCCTCGAAGGCAATAGACGTTTGACAGCCTATAAATTGTTGGCAAATCCTGACTTAATAGAAAATCCTGAACAGAAAAATAGGTTTTTGATTTTAAGTAAGAAAATAAAAATTGAAGATACCTTCGAGTTTGAATGTGTGGTTACTAATAGTTTGGAGCAAGGGTATCGTTATATTGAAAGAAAACACCTTGATAATAATAATGAAGTTGGTTGGGGTGATAATGAAAGGGCTCATTATAAAAATCGTAGAGGTAAGGCGGGAGAGAAGGAATTGTTGAAGGTTGCTATAACTAAAATTGTTCAAAAACTTGATTTGGACGACGATTTAAAGAATAAAGTTTTAGGCTCAGGATATGTGACTACGTTTTGGAGGCTGATTGAGCAATCGCCAGCACAAACTGTCTTTGGTATCTCTGTTAACGATCAAAAGCAGGTAAAAATAGACGACAAAGACTTTGCGAATAAGTTGAAAGTTGTTGTTTGGGATGTTTTACAAAATAGAAAATACAACGATAAATTATTTTCCCGATTAAATGTAAAAGATATTGAGGGATATTTAAAAAATATATCTGAACAGGATTACAAGCGAGTACAAGATGAAATAAAAGACACAGAGAAGAAAAAGGTTACCAACCTATTTGGCGAAAGGTCAATATTGCCAAACAAAGAGAGAGGGTTACGAAGAACTCCAATATTGAAATTAAACAGCACCTTATTTGGAGGGGCTTTGTATTTAAAATCTGGGCAAACTAACAACTTGTATAGCGCAATTGATCGAATATATTCACAAAACCAAAACGACGACGTTGCCCTTCCCATAATCGGCATGTCGTTACGTTTGTTATTGGAAGTAGCGGGTAGAGAATATTTTTTGAACTGCGACGATGACGAAAAAAAATCTTTTGCTAAAGAAGATAAAGTCTATGAGAAGTTTCTAAAAGAAGCAAAGGCAACAATGGATAAGAAAAACGAAAATTACTCAAGCCTGACTTTGGACTGGATTTCTTCGAAAGAAACGATTACTGGATTGTTGCATAAATATGCCCACGGAAACATCTTGAGTAATAGGAATGATATTTTACAGTCGTCTATGGTTGTTGCCGATATTTTAAAGATTTATTTTTTAAGAGACAAAAAATAATATGAATTTCTGCTCACCACTTAGATATCCAGGAGGAAAAAATAAGCTTGCCAAATTCATTGCTTCTGTTTGTGAAAAAAATAATGTGAACGGCCATTATATTGAACCGTATGCGGGCGGTGCTTCCGTCGCCCTTCACCTTCTCATGAATGGATATGTGTCTAAGATTACCATTAATGACATTGATCGCTCTATCTATGCTTTTTGGTATTCTGTTACTAGAAAAACAGATAAACTGTGTGACCTAATAGAGAATACAGAAGTTGCAATCGATAACTGGCATAAATCAAGAGACCTACAAAAAAACAAAAACAAAGCACGGCTTCTTGATTTAGGATTTTCAACCCTTTTTCTTAATAGAACGAATATGTCCGGAATTATTGATGGTGGGGTTATCGGAGGTCAAAAACAGCTCGGAAAATATAAAATAGATTGCAGGTTTAATAAGACAGAGCTTATAAGAAAGATTAGATTGATTGCGGAGTACAAAAAAAGCATAGAGATTTCAAGGTTCGATGCCCTTGATTTAATTAAGAGGGTTCAACAAAAATCTAAAAAATCGTCTACAATTTACTACTTCGATCCACCTTATTTTTTGAAAGGTGAATCTCTTTATATGAATCATTACCAAAGAGATGATCATGTGGCGGTTAGTGAGGCTATTAAAAAAATCAAAAACTCGCAGTGGATTGTGTCATACGATAATATGTCGGAGATTAAAAATATGTATAGCGGATATCGAAAAATCGAATATTCTTTGTTACATACTGCACGAACAAACAAGATTGGTAAAGAAGTACTTTTTTTCAGTAATAATCTGGTCGTTCCCGAAATTACGGGTCCAAAAAGTTTCTACTCATCGTATATAAAGTCGGTAGAATACTAATGACAAACGCTCCGGGGTGTTTATTCCTGTTGATAATATCGATGAGTTCACCGATGCTATAAAAGAAGCAATCAAGGTTTTTAAAAACTAAAATTTTCGCGTTTTCGCTCAGTGTGACCCGCTCCGTGGTAGAATAATTAGATAATGGACCTCAAGGATTTACTGCCTATAAAAGGCAACGATACTAAAGAGCACTATTGGGCTTTGGTTATTGAGCCGGGATGGGTTCAGGCGGGAATCTGGGAAATAAGAGAGGGAAGAGCAGAAGTAACTTCAATAAGCCCCCCCACTCCTTGGGAAGGCGACGACAACTTAGTCGGCGCTGCTGATACATCGCTTTCAGCTTCAGTTCAAAATCTGCCCGAAGAGACCCAAGAGCCCTCAAAGACAGTTTTTGGTGTTCCTGCTTCGTGGGTATCCGAAGGTGAAATAAAAAAAGAATATCTTGAAAAAATAAGGAAAATTTGTGCTGATTTATCGCTTACTCCTTCGGGCTTTGTGGTTTTGCCGGAGGCAATTTCTAATTTAATAAAATCCAAAGAAGGGACGCCCCTAAACGGCGTTGTTATTGGATTTGATAAAGATAATGTTGAGGTTGCAGTTTTTAAATTAGGGAGCCTCTCCGGAATAACACAAGTTGCAAGAAGCGTATCCGTGGCCGATGACGTTGTGGAGGGAATGGCAAGATTTGGTTTACAAGATGCGCTTCCTTCCCGTTTTCTTATTTATGATGGTAAAGAAAAAGAATTGGAGGACGCCCGGCAATCGCTTCTTTCAGTTGCCTGGGTAGGAAATAGCAAGGTCAGGTTCCTGCATACTCCGAAGATAGAAATTGTTTCACCCAACGATAAAGTTTGGGCAACCGCTCTGGCCGGCGCAAGTGAAATTGCTAACATTTCTTTGGTTGCGGGGGAGCCTGCGCCCGAGACGGCCAACGTGGTAGAGCCGGCGCAACAAATAAAAGGAGAGGAACTCGGTTTTGTAGTTGGCGAGGATATAGCAAAGGAGGCTCCAAAAGAAGATTTTGCGCCCCAGCAAAATTTACCGAAAATTAAGGAAAAGATTTTGAATTTTCTAAGAAGCATTCGAACAAGGTTTTTTGGCCCGCTAGCTTTTGGCGGAGGCGGCTTTTTGAAAACCCTGACCCTCGGAGGTGCCACCTTAGGAGTTTTTCTGATAGTCGGATTTATTCTCTGGTGGTTTGGGCCGAAAGCAACAGTCACGATTTTTGTTTCTCCAAAGAAAATTGAGAATAAAATAACTATTTTGGCCGACGAAAATGTTAATGCCCAGGTTCTTAAGACAGAAGTTTCCGGAGAAAAAACAAAAACCACAAGCGGGACTAAAACGGTTGGGGACAAAGCCAAGGGAACCGTGAGAATCGGCAATAGCACTCCCAATGTGGTGAATTTACCTGCCGGAACTATTCTTATGGCAGCGAGCGACTTGAGATTTGTAACCGATAAGGCCGCTTCAATTTCGGCCGGGCTTGATTCTTTTAATCCGGGTACGGCCAATGTTGATGTGGTGGCAGTTGAGATAGGGGCTCAATACAACTTGGCCAAAGACGAGACTTTCAAGGTTGCGAATTATCCCAAGGCAGAAGTCAGTGCCCAGGCAATATCAGATTTCTCGGGGGGATCAAGCCGCGAAATTTCGGCAGTTTCACAGGAAGATCAAAGAGACCTTGAAGAAAGTTTGACCGATGAACTCATAGCTTCCGCCAAAACTGAATTTTCTCAAGGCTTATCCGAAGATCGATTTTTTATTGAGGAGGCAACGGTCGCGGAGGCCACCTCGAAAGTATTCAGTCATAAAGTTGGCGATGAAGCCTCTAATTTGAAACTTGATTTAACTCTTACAGTTACCGGTTTGAGTGTAGAAAAGGCCAAGCTTTTTGATTTGGCCAAAAACTCGCTTAAGGATAATGTTCCCGGCGGATTTGTCTTGAGAGACGAACAGTTGGGTTTTGTTTTTAGCCCAGAGGGAACTACCGATGGAGCGCATGAATTTGAAGTTTTGGTTTCGGCAAATTTGCTGCCGGAGGTAAAACCGGATGAAATTGCAAAAAAGATTGCGGGTAAATATCCGACCCACGCCGAGAGTTTTCTAACGACAATAGCCGGTTTTAGCCGTGCAGAAATTAATCGCAGGCCGAAGCTTCCCGGTTGGCTTGGAACACTGCCCCACATAGTTAAAAATATTACTGTCGAGATTTCAGCGGAGAGATAATTCAGGTATGCAAAAAAGTATTCTTTTGAAAACATCAGCGATTGTCTCGGGAATCTCGGGGGTGGTAATTTTACTTGGAGTAATTTGGCCGATTGCAAGTTACGAGAAAGACGCGCAAGATAAATACCCCACATTTATTAGTCCTATCGTGGGTGAGGGCGAGTCCCTTGCCCAAGATGATTTAGACTATACCAAAGCCAGCAGCTGGTTTGTTGGCGGGGCCCCGAAAGAGGAATTTATTTCTTCCAAAGTTTCTTTTTATACAATCTCAATTCCTAAGTTGAAAATTGAAAATGCAACAGTTGCAATAGGCGGGGAGGATTTAGCCAAAAGTCTTATTCAATATCCCGGCACGGCTCTTCCGGGTAAGGCCGGCAATGCAGTGATTTTCGGCCATTCAATTTTGCCGATTTTCTATAACCCCAAAAACTACATAGCAATTTTTTCAACCCTGCCAACCTTAAAAAAAGAAGACGAAATAGACGTTTCCTATGATGGGGTTTCCTATAAATATAAGGTTGAGGATATGTTTGAAGTGGCGCCTGTCGATATTCAGGTTTTAGAACAGAATTCTTCAGACTCTTTTTTGACCCTTGTTACTTGTGTACCGCCGGGAGATCCCCGCAAATCCAAAAGACTTATTGTTCGTGCTAGAATTGTTACTCCGGAGGCAAAAAATGCGAATACTCGGAATTGATTACGGAAGAAGAAAAATAGGCTTAGCCTTTTCGGAGGGGAAACTTGCCGAGCCATTTGGTGTAATTCGATACTCGGATACTAAGATACTCGAAGAAAAATTAAAGAAAATTGTTGAAGAAAATAGAATTGAGAAGGTCGTGGTAGGGGTTTCAGAAGGACAAATGGCCGACGAAACAAAAAAATTTATATCTGTCATAAGTCATAAGTTATCAGTCCAAATTGAGACTTTTGACGAAACACTGACAACCCATGAAGCCCAAGAGCTTTCACTAAAAGCTGGTATTAAGAGGAAAAAAAGAAAAGAACTTGAAGATGCGTATGCAGCTTGCGTTATGCTACAATTATACTTAGAGATTAACTATGTTTAAGAACGTAATTGCTCCGATTCAAGCTTGGCTTTTGTCTCAAGCAAGATGCGTAGGATGCGGGATCCCGCTCTCACAGGCTAAGGTGAGCGGGGAAAAAGTAACTTGTAAATGTGGCAGAATCTACATACACGACTCCAAAGCTAGGAAATATAGACGTGCCCTTCTCGAAGAAGTCTAAGAAATGAAGCAAACCCTAATTGTTATTGTCCTTTTGATAGCTTCGGTTTCATCAGCACTCGGTTGGTTTTATTTAAATTCAAAATCAAGATCCCCCCAAGAGACTAAAGCGCAGGATTTTTTGGTTGTTAAGGGTTCTTCCGCATCTGCAATTGGCGACAAACTCGAAAAAGAAGGACTCATAAAAAGCAGCCTTGCATTTAAAATTTACGTCCAAGCAACCGGAAAACAAAAATCAATTTTGGCGGGTGAATACCGTCTTTTACCAAGCTATTCCTTATTTAAAGTAGTCGGTCAGTTAGAAAAAGGTCCTTTGGAGGTTTGGGTGACAATTCCTGAAGGATTAAGGAAAGAAGAAATAGCCGAAAAATTCATAAACACTCTTGGGAAAAAGGAAGATGTAGCTGCCACCTTTAGACAGGAATTTCTAAGTGAGACAAAATCAAAAGAGGGGTTTCTTTTTCCCGAAACCTATCTTTTCCCGAAAGATGCGTCAGCTTCGGCCGTTTCCGCAAAATTACTTGCCACTTTTGATAAAAAAGTAGATTCAAAGATGAAGGAAGATGCAAAAAGTTCCGGCTATACTCTTTCGCAACTTATCACACTAGCCTCAATTATTGAAAGAGAAACAAAAACTCCCCAAGAAAGACCGGTAGTTTCCGGCATTCTTTTTAAAAGACTTGCGAATAGATGGCCGCTTCAGGTAGATGCGGCGCTGCAGTACGCCGTGGCGAGTGCAAAGTGCAGAGTGCAAAGTGCAGAGTGCAAATGGTGGGAATCTCTTACGAAAGATGATTTGGAAGTAGCTTCCCCCTATAATACTTATAAATATTCCGGACTTCCCCCTGCTCCAATCGCCAATCCCGGCCTTTCATCAATTTCTGCCGTGATTTACCCCGAAGAATCGCCCTATTGGTTTTATCTTCATGATGCAGACGGAAAAATCCATTATGCCAAAACCATCGAGGAACACAACGAAAACATAAGAATCTATTTGGACAAATAGGGTCTGCGGGACATTCAGTTTACATGAATGTCCCTTGACAAATAAGTTTTCTTTTATATAATCCTTTTAGGCGTACAAAAGTACGCTATTCTCGCATCTATCGTGCGGGACTTTTCTGTGTCAAGGACCTGATGGCGGCCAAAACACTAAATCCACGTCTAAATTTTGGTAAAATAGAGAAAAATCTACCACACCTTGATCTTTCTTTAATACAGAAAGAATCTTGGGATTGGTTTTTGACACAAGGAATTGCGATTGAATTAACCGAGGTGTCGCCAATTAACGACTTTACAGGAAAGAATTGGCAACTAGCCTTGGGAGAACATACCCTCGGTTCCCCATCCATCTCTCCCAGAGTCGCCTACGAAAAAGGAATTACCTACTCCTCACCACTAAAAATAAAAGCAACCTTAATTAGCAAAAGAACCGGCAAAGAAGTAAGTCAGGAAGTATTTTTGGGCGATCTTCCTCAAATGACTTCGCGCGGAACTTTTATCATAAACGGGATAGAACGGGCAGTAATTAATCAGATAGTACGAAGCCCGGGAGTTTATTTCTCGGGAGAATTGGATCCCTCTTCGGGGCGCATGCTTTATAAGGCAGAAGTTCGCCCCCTGCATGGGTCATGGCTTGAGTTTGAGGTTGGGAAAAATGATCTTATTGCAGCAAGAATCGATAGGCGCAGAAAAGTTTTAGCAACTACTTTACTTCGCGCAATGGGAGTTACTTCGGATAATGAGATATTGAGCCAATTTGCCGAGGTTGACAAAGACAAAGACCATAAATACATAGCAAGAAGTCTTGAAAAAGATTCCACCAAGACACAAGAAGAAGCGCTTTTGGAAATTTATAGAAAGTTAAGGCCCGGGGAACCTGCAGTCTTAGAAAACGCCGAAGCTCTTTTTAATTCGCTGTTCTTTGAGGCTAGGCGTTATGATATGGGCAGAGTCGGCCGTTACAAAATAAATAAAAGACTTTCCTTGAATCTTCCGAATGAGAAATCAACTTGGGTTTTGACCAAACAGGATGTAATTGGAGCTTTGAGATATCTAATTAGTTTGCAGAACGGGGTCGGTCGGGTTGATGATATAGACCATTTGGCAAATAGAAGGCTAAGGAGGGTTGGAGAATTGGTTGCTACAAATGCTTTTAGAATTGGCCTTTTGAGGCTTGAAAGAAGTGTCAAGGAAAAAATGAGTCTGATTTCCCCGGATGATAAGCCACTTCCTGCAAACCTCATAAATGCAAGACCGCTTATTGCCTCACTAAATGAATTTTTTAGATCTAACCAGCTTTCGACAATTTTAGACGACACAAACCCCTTGGCAGAAATAGATAATCTAAGAAGAGTTTCGGTCTTAGGTCCCGGCGGAATAAACAGAGAAAGAGCCTCATTTTCAGTTCGTGACGTCAATTCCTCCCAGTACGGGAAAATCGACCCCGTCAGATCTCCCGAGGGGCCTAATATCGGACTTGTTACTTACCTTGCGTTATATGCAAAGGTTAATGAATTTGGATTTATTGAGGCCCCTTATAGGAAAGTGGAAAAAATAAAAAGAGGCAGGAAAACTTTTATGAAGGTAAGCGACGAGGTAACATATTTAACAGCTGATGATGAGGAAGAATACCACATTACCCATTCCGGCGTTAATGTTGATTCAAAGGGCCATCTGACGGACGACAGGGTTCCCTTCAGATATAAAGGGGCTTTTACAGAAGGACCAGTTGCCCTTGTTGATTATATTGACGTAACCCCCCGGCAGGTAGTTGGAGCATCCGCTTCTCTTATTCCATTCTTGGCCCACGATGAAGGAAACAGGGCCTTGATGGGCTCTAACATGCAATGTCAGGCTGTTCCTTTGGTAAACCCCGAATCGCCAATTATCGGGACAGGGATGGAGGCAGAAATTGCAAAAGGGATGGGAAGGGTGATAACCGCAAAACACGCAGGTACTATCATTTATATTGACGCAGACAAAATAGGAGTGAAGTTGGCCAAACTACAAGAAGTTGGAGTAAATGAGGATATTGAGGTGGCAGACGGCGGAAGGACCGAAATTTATCATCTAACCAAATTCAAAAGGACCGCACACTCGACTTGCTACAACCAGAGAGTGGTCGTTTCAGTCGGCCAAAAAGTTAAAGAAGAAGATATTTTGGCAGATGGGCCTGCCGTTGAGGGCGGCGAGCTTTCTTTGGGAAGAAATTTAGTTATTGCCTACACTTCCTTTGGAGGATATGGATTTGAAGATGCAATTTTGGTTTCGGACAGGCTGGTTAGGGAAGACCTTCTTACCTCAATTCATATTGAAGAATACGAAGCAGATTTGGTTGATACGAAGTTGGGCCCGGAGGAGCTTACTCGTGACATTCCCAATGTTGCCGAAATGGAACTTGCCAATTTGGCGGAAGACGGAATTGTAGTAATAGGAGCAGAGGTTGGGCCAAACGACATTTTGGTTGGGAAAATTGCACCCAAGGGCGAAACCGAACTGACTGCAGAAGAAAGGCTACTTAGGGCCATTTTTGGAGAGAAAGCGCGTGAGGTTAGAGACACTTCCTTAAGGGTTCCCCATGGAGAAAAGGGAATTGTGGTTGACGTTATGATTCTGGATAAAAATAAGGGTGATGAATTGGGCCCCGGGGTAATTAAAAGAGTGATTGTGAAGGTTGCACAAATTAGAAAAATCACAGTTGGAGACAAGGTGGCGGGAAGACACGGGAATAAAGGAGTTATTGCGAAGATTATGCCTATTGCCGATATGCCATATTTGAGTGACGGAACAGCGGTTGATATTATTATTTCTCCCCTTTCAGTTTTGGCACGTATGAATTTGGGGCAGCTTTTAGAATGTCACCTTGGTTGGGCTTTGTCCAAAAAGGGCCAAAAAGCTTCTCTTCCGGTATTTGACAAAATCGGCGAAGAGGTAGTTGAAAAAGAGCTTCAAAAACAGGGACTTCCAATTTCCGGTAAAGCCAGACTTTTTGACGGAAGGACCGGGGAGGCTTTCAAGGAAGATACGGTAGTTGGAATTAGTTACATCATGAAATTAACCCACATGGTTGAGGACAAGACCCACGCTCGCTCAACCGGTCCATACTCGCTTGTTACCCAGCAACCTCTGGGAGGAAAAGCCCAAATGGGAGGCCAAAGATTGGGAGAAATGGAAGTTTGGGGTCTGGAGGCACATAGGGCTGCCTATGTTCTTCAAGAAATGCTTACCATTAAATCCGATGACGTTTTGGGCCGAGCCCGAGCATTTGAGGCCATAGTAAAGGGTGTGGATATTCCCGAGGCCACGGTTCCAGAGAGCTTTAAGGTATTGGTAAGAGAACTTAATTCTTTGGGGCTAACCATCGAGGCAAGGGGAGCTGTTGTTGTTAAGGACGAGGAAGGGGTCGAAACCAAAGAGGGTGAAGAGTTGGCCAAAGCAGCCGGTGCCGAAGTGGTTGCGACGGAAGAGTTGGTTAAGCCGGAAGGACCTATGGAGGTGGAGCAAATAAAATGACCAAATTCCAAATAACAAATCTCAATTGTTTGGAACTTGATGCTTGTATTTTGGAATTTTAAAACTATGGAACCATTAGGAGATCTAAAAACATTAGCAGATTTTAAAAGCCTTGTAATAAGGCTTGCTTCTCCAGATGATATTCGAAGGTGGAGTCGGGGCGAGGTTACAAAGCCCGAGACGATCAACTATAGAACCCTAAAGCCCGAAAAGGATGGACTTTTTGATGAAAGAATTTTTGGTCCTACCAAAGACTGGGAGTGTTACTGCGGAAAATACAAAAGAATTAGATATAAAGGGGTAGTCTGTGACAAGTGCGGAGTAGAAGTTACCCAATCAAGGGTCAGACGCGAGCGCATGGGTCATATTACTTTGGCAACGCCGGCTGTCCACGTTTGGTTTTTTAAGGGTGCTCCAAGTAAAATTTCTCTTATCTTGGGAGTGGCGCCTCGCGCCATTGAGCAGGTTGTCTACTTTGCAAAATATCTTGTTGTCGATGTAGACGAAAAAGGAAGAAAAGAGGGAATTAAGGTTTTAGAAGGAGTAAGAGACGGAAGACTTAAAGAACTCAAAGAGGGATTTAAGGGGCGAAAAGACGTTTTGCTTAGTGAGTCCAACCAGGCAAAAGAGAAAATTAAGGAAAAAATTAAAGATAAAGAGCAATCAGCACTCGCCGTAGCCGAGATTGATTTGGACCAAAGAAAAAAAGAGGCGGCACTTAACGAAGAAGAGAAAAGCACGTTTGATAAAACAAGCCAAATTTTTGACAATTTAATTTCTCTAGTTCGATCGGTTAAAGTGCTTTCTGTAATTTCCGAAGAGGAGTTTGATGAGCTTTCGTTCCACGGAGCATCTGACTTTATGGACACCAAAATGGGAGCGGATGCGATTCTGACAGCTGTTGAGAAAGTTAACTTGGAAGAACTTGCAGTTTCTTTGAGGACGGAAATCGATGAGACCAAAGGAACAAGTGCACGTTTTATTAAGTTGGCCAAAAGACTGAAATTGGTCGACGGTTTAAGGAGAGCAAAAATTGATCCCCCTTGGATGATTTTAAGAGTTTTGCCGGTTCTACCTCCGGATCTTAGGCCTATGGTTCAGCTTTCCGGAGGACGTTTTGCAACCAGCGACTTAAATGATCTGTATAGAAGAGTTATTAATAGAAACAATCGTCTTAAGCATCTAATAGGTCTTGGCGCTCCGGAAATTATTTTAAGAAATGAAAAGAGAATGCTGCAGGAGTCGGTTGATTCTTTGATTGATGCTTCCCAAAGAAAAGCAGTAAGACGGGGGCGCGGCAAGCAAACCTTAAGATCACTTTCTGATATGTTGAGAGGAAAACAGGGCAGATTCAGGCAAAATCTTTTAGGAAAACGCGTTGATTATTCGGGAAGAAGTGTAATTATAGTCGGACCTGAACTTAAGCTTACACAATGCGGGCTTCCAAAAGAAATGGCACTGGAGATGTTTAAGCCGTTTGTTTTAAGAGAGATGATAATTCGCGGTATTGCCCCGAACGTCAAAAGCGCCAAAAACATGCTCGAAAGAAGACCGCCCGAAGTTTTTGACATCTTAGAGGAAATAACCAAGGACCACCCGGTGATTCTCAATCGTGCACCGACTCTTCACAAACTTTCAATTCAGGCTTTTTATCCGGTTCTTATCGAGGGAAGTGCTATCAGACTTCATCCGGCGGTTTGTTCAGGTTTTGGTGCCGATTTTGACGGAGACCAAATGGCAGTTCATGTGCCTTTGTCTAAAAAGGCTGTTGAAGAAGCAAGAACTCTAATGCTTCCGGAGAATAATCTTTTAAGGCCAGCAGACGGTTCGCCAGTTTCAACTCCGGCTGCAAAAGAAATGGCCTTGGGGGTTTATTATCTAACCAGCGAAGATACAAGAATTAGCCCATGTAAGTCTATATTTTCCGATAAAGAAGAAGCAATTTTTGCCCATCAAGCCGGGAAAATTGAACTAAGACAGAAAATTACAATTAGAAAAGAGGCAAGAAAGATTGAAACTACGGTCGGTAGGATTTTGTTCAATGAAGTACTTCCCAAAGATTTTGAATTTGTCAACGAAGCAGCTACCTCTTCGGTAATTAAGAGCCTTTTTACAAAGGCATATAACTCAATTAAACCTCGGGAGGTTGTGGAAATGATTGATGCAATAAAAGACTTAGGATTTTCGGCAGGTACCATTTCTGGCCTTTCCTTTGGGATTTCCGACGCGAGTATATTGCCCCAGAAAGCAAAGTTGTTAAAAGAAGCGGAAGGAAAAATCACGGAAATTGAACATAATTTCACACAAGGACTCATAACTGCCGAGGAAAAACGCAGACTTTCCCAGGAGGTTTGGATTGACGTAACCGAAGATCTTGCCGATAAAACTTGGGAGGCCTTGGATGCGAATTCGCCTATAAGAGTTGTTATTGATGCAAAAGTGGGACGCGCTTCCCGCGACCAGGTCAAGCAGCTCGCAGCGATAAGAGGGCTTGTTGTTGACCCCCTTGGAAAGATTGTAGAACTTCCAATTAAATCTAATTTTAGAGAAGGTCTTTCAGTTTTTGAATATGTGACAAGTTCAAGAGGTTCAAGAAAGGGTTTAACCGATACAGCCATTAAGACCGCCGATGCAGGCTATTTAACTCGCAGGCTTGTTGATGTGGCCCATGACGTTATTGTTAGACTTCATGATTGCGGCACAAAAGAAGGAATAACCATTAAACGCGGGCAGCGAGCAGCCAATATTGCTATGAGAGTTTTTGGAAGGATTGCGACCAAGGACGTTGTAAGTAAAAAGGGAGTCAATGTAATTGTAGCCAAGGGAGAAGTAATTACCGAAAGCGCGGCTTTAGAAATTGAAAAAGAAGGGATTGACGAAGTTTCGGTTCGTTCTCCGCTTGCCTGCTCTTCCAGATATGGAATTTGCCAAGCTTGCTACGGCTGGGATCTTTCAAATAAAAAGATGGTTGAGATTGGCACGCCGGTTGGTGTAGTTGCCGCCCAATCAATTGGAGAACCAGGAACCCAGCTTACTCTTAAAACTAAACATTCAGGAGGAATTGTCGGACTTGATGTGACCCAGGGACTTCCAAGGGTTGAGGAGCTTTTCGAATCCAGAGTGCCAAAGGTTTTATCTCCATTGTCTGAAATATCCGGCAAGGCTGTTATCAGCGATACGGACGAGGGTTGGAAGGTAAAAATTGTGAGCGTAAGTACCAAACCGAAAGAAGAGAGGGAATATTTAATTCCCAAGACAATAAAATTGGCTATTTCTGACGGAGAATTGGTTGAGGCAGGAGGTGCCTTAGCTGTCGGAAGTTTGGACGTAAAAGAGATTCTTTCCATAAGGGGCCTGAAAGAAGCACAGGAGTATTTGGTAGTCGAAATTCAGAGGGTTTATGAAAGTCAGGGAATTCCAATAAACGATAAACACTGCGAGGTTATTGTAAGGAAGATGAGCGATGAGGTGAGGATTGTAACTTCCGGAGATACTCCGTTTTTGCCCGGGGATATTGTCGAAAAAGCAATTTTTGAAGAAGAAAGTGAGAAAGTTTTGGCTGCGGGAGGGGAGCCGGCAAGTGCTCAACAGGTAATTTTGGGAATAACAAGACGCGCTCTTTATACAGAATCTTGGCTTTCTGCTGCTTCATTCGAACAAACTACGGACGTTTTGACAAATTCAGCTCTTGCCGCAAAGGAGGATAGGCTTATGGGGCTTAAGGAAAATGTTATAATCGGGCGTCTAATACCGGTTACTCCCGATCGGGCAGTGTTACAGCCGGAACTCAATATATAAAATATGCCGACAACATCGCAATTAATCAGAAAAGGCAGAAAAACAATCAAGAAAAAAACCAAAACGGTTTCTTTGAGGCGTTGGTTTAATGCCAAAGACAGGAAGTTTAGCGAATTTTCCTCTCCTCTTAAAAGGGGAGTTGTTTTATCTGTCAGAACCATGACCCCCAAAAAGCCTAATTCGGCACTTCGAAAAGTGGCTCGTGTCAGGCTTTCAAATAAGCAGGAAATTACTGCTTATATTCCCGGAGAAGGGCACGAACTTGCTGAACATTCAATTGTTTTGGTTAGAGGCGGACGGGTCAAGGACTTGCCTGGAGTAAAATACCACGTTGTTCGGGGAAAATATGACACAACCGGTGTGGTCGGCAGAAAGACCGCAAGAAGCAGGTATGGAACAAAGGCGAGCGGAATTTCCGTAAAAGCGCAACCGGCAAGCCCGGCCCCTACCCAAGGAACACCCGCATAAAACCATGGCAAGACGCGGACAGACAAAACCAAGAGAAGCCATCAAAGATCCTTTTTATGGGAGTGAACTTGTTACTAAACTTATAAATAGGAGCATGAAAGACGGGAAAAAGTCTGTGGCAGAAAAAGAAATTTATGGCGCTTTTGAGATTATAAAAGAAAAGGCCAAAGAAGACCCATTGAACGTTTTTAACCAGGCTATTGAGAATATAAAGCCGACAATGGAAGTTAGACCCCGAAGAGTTGGGGGGGCTGCCTACCAAGTTCCCATAAGCGTTCGCGGACCAAGGCGAGAATCTTTGGGGATTCGGTGGCTAATTTTTGCGGCACGGTCCCGGTCAAATTCCGAATACCACACTTTTGCCGAAAAACTTGCGACAGAGATAATGGATGCGGCAAAAGGTGAAGGAGCAGCAGTTAAAAAACGACAGGATATGGAGCGTGTCGCCGAAGCCAATAGAGCTTTCGCGCACTTTAGATGGTGAAATAATAATTGTATGGATATATTTTTATTGTTAATTGTTTTAGTCATTGTTGTTGCATTAGTTATCTTCTATTTTCTCACCAGACGAAAACAAATCTGAGAATATTTATAGTTTTATACTTCAACGATTCGAATCGTTGAAGTGGAGATGATAAAACTAAAGTGGTTCTTCTCTTTTCCATCGAGCTTGCCTTCGACTTTTGTGCCATTCTCCCCTGCTTACTCCTTTAGGTGGAAGTGGTGTTAAGATTTCTAAAAGCTCCGACAAGGAATTTTTAACATTTTTCTTAAAAATAATTTTCTGAAGAGTTTTCCTGAATCCTTCTCCCTGTAATGCTAGTACTGCATGTATTTTTGCTATTGTCCCCAAGCTTACTCGGAGTGCTTTTTTAATTTCGTCATAAGTATACTTGCCCTGGAGTAAAAGGTATGCGACTCCGATTCTTTTTGCGAGCATCACTTTTTCTTGTGGCGAAAGAAGATCGTTTAGAAATGAAACAACATCTTCTGTCTGATTAATATTTTTGATGGAGTTAATAAAAATATCGTAAAGCTTGTTTTCTACGATTTCTTCGTTAGGATGTTTTGAAATCCTCGACATAATTCATACTACAACAATTCGAATCGTTAGAGTAAAATATTTGCTGATTTTCTGTTGCACAAGTAGGAACAAATTGATATAATTCTTATGAGGAAGCAAAAGCTTCCGATTTTTTGTGTAGAATAGATATATGGCAGAAGTAACAAGGAAAAAGGCAGCGATGGTTATGACGGTTACAAAGGGCCGTGAGGTTCCACTGGACGCAATCCGAAATATTGGGATTATTGCCCATATTGACGCAGGTAAAACCACAACAACCGAAAGAATTCTTTTTGAAACAGGTAAAACTTATAAGCAGGGCTCGGTTGACGAAGGAACAACCGTTACCGACTGGATGGCGCAGGAAAGAGAGCGGGGAATAACAATTGTTTCTGCGGCAATTACAACTTTCTGGGATTTAAAAAATGCTTCTTCGGTGACTTCTGGTCACTATCGAATTAATATTATTGATACTCCCGGCCATATTGATTTCACCGCTGAAGTTGAAAGGTCCCTTCGCGTTTTGGACGGAGCAGTCATGGTTTTTGACGGTCGAACTGGAGTTGAGAGCCAATCCGAAACCGTATGGCGACAGGCCGATAAGTACCACGTCCCCCGAATCTGTGTTCTTAATAAGCTTAATTTAATTGGCGCCGATTTTGCCGGAAGCATAAAAAGCATTCATGAACGCCTTGGTGCAAACGCCAGCCCGGTTGTTATTCCAATCGGACTTGAACATGCCCACCATGGAGTCGTTGACCTTGTGAAAATGAAGGCATTTACAATAAAAAGTGTTGACGACAATGCCCTTACCGAAGAAGAGATCCCGGGCGAGCTTTTGGAAGATGCCAAGAAGTATAGAGCCGAACTTATAGAAAAAGTGGCAGAATTTGACGATGAGGCCCTGAATAAATATTTAGAAGGACAAGAACTTGACGAGGTGCTGCTTAAGAAAGCAATAAGAAAAGGAGTGACCAAGGGTGCATTTTTCCCGATTTTTGGGGGAGACAATAGAACCGCCGAGGTCCACTTACTTTTGGATGGGGTTTTGGAATATCTCCCCTCCCCTTTGGATTTGCCGGCCGTGGAAGGAGTGAATCCTAAATCTGGGGAAAAAGAGATACGAGAGCGGAAAAATGAGGCCCCGCTTTCCGCGCTTGCCTTTAAGGTTATGACCGACCCGCACGTTGGAAGATTAGTTTATTTGAGAATTTATTCAGGGAAAATTTCGGCGGGCCAGCAGGTTTTTAATGCAACGCGGCAAATTACAGAAAGAATTGGAAAATTGGTACTTCTTCACGCCGACCAAAGGGAACTTATAGATTCCGCCTTTGCGGGAGAAATTGTTGCCGCAGTTGGAATTAAAGATACCACAACCGGAGATACTATTTGTGACCTCGGCCATCCGATTACTCTTGAGTCGATCTCATTTCCCGAACCGGTTATTTCTTTGGCAATTGAGCCGGCCACAAAGAGTGATCAGGAGAAAATGGGAATTGCGCTTAATAAACTTTCTGACGAGGACCCGACTTTTAGAATCAAATCAAATCCGGAAACAGGCCAAACAATAATTTCCGGAATGGGAGAGCTTCAGCTTGAAGTTTTGGTTGATAGAATGAAGAGAGAGTTTGGGGTGGTTGCGACAACCGGAGCTCCGCAGGTTGCTTATAAAGAAACAATTAAGAAAATTGCCCAAGGAGAAGGGAAATATATTCGTCAAACTGGCGGTCGGGGCCAATATGGTCACTGTTTGCTTCGTATTGAGCCGAAAGGCCGAGGGGAAGGTTTTGAGTTCAAAAGCGAAATTAAAGGAGGCTCAATTCCGTCTGAATTTATTCCCCCAATCGAAAAGGGAGTTAAGGAAAAAATGGAAAACGGTATTTTGGCCGGGTTCCCCATGGTGGATATGAAAGTTGCAGTCTATGACGGAAGCTTCCACGATGTTGATTCAAGCGAAATTGCATTCAAAATTGCAGGGTCATTGGCTTTGGAAGAGGCTGCAAGGCATGCCGACATGATTCTTCTTGAGCCTATTATGAAGGTTGAGGTTAGCACCCCGGAGGAATTTATGGGAGATGTAATCGGAGATTTATCTTCAAAAAGGGCCCAGATTTTAGGAACCGAGAAGCGCGGAGTAATGACTGTAATTAATGCAACCGCCCCTCTGGAAGAACTTTCAGGCTATGCAACTAAACTTAGGTCGATTTCTCAAGGAAGAGCAAGCTATTACATGGAGCCTTCGCATTATGAAGAGGTCCCCAAAAATATTGCGGAGGGCATTGTTGCCAAGAGCGGGAAAGTGCCGGTTTCGGCTTAACCCTTGACCCCATACTGCACTTACTTGCTCCCGAATACTACGTGTTCGCGTCGCAAGGGCGTGAGTACGGGGCAGGCACATAACTCTTGACAGTGGTATATAGGCTTACTATAATACGGTGCAGATAGGGCCTTATGCCCTATTTAGTTTTGTAAAGGTAGTAAGAATCTGTTAAAATAATAATATGGCAGGCGAAGCAAAACAAAAATACGAAAGAACCAAACCGCACATAAATATCGGTACCATCGGTCACGTTGACCATGGAAAAACTACGTTAACTGCGGCAATTACCTCTGTTTTATCCAAGCAGCCCGGAAGCAAAACTAAGGCTTACAGGTTTGACGAGATTGACAATGCCCCTGAAGAAAAAGAGCGCGGAGTCACAATTAACATTACCCACGTTGAGTACGAGACAGAAAAAAGGCACTATGCCCACATTGATGCTCCGGGACACCAAGATTACATCAAAAACATGATTACAGGTGCGGCCCAAATGGACGGGGCAATTTTGGTAATCTCTGCAGCCGACGGACCCATGCCTCAAACCAGAGAGCACGTAATTTTAGCCAGACAAGTTAATGTTCCGGCGATAGTTGTTTTTCTTAATAAAGTCGACACAGTTGATGATCCGGAAATTATTGACTTGGTCGAGGCAGATGTCAGAGATCTTCTTAAAAAGTACGAATATCCGGGAGATGAGGTTCCGGTAATTCGGGGAAGTGCACTTAAAGCTCTTGAAGGTGACGCTGCGGCTGAAAAGCAAGTTTTGGAACTTATGAAAGCGGTGGACGAGTATATTCCAACCCCCAAGCGCGACACCGAAAAGCCTTTCCTTCTTCCGATTGAAGACGTTTTTGCTATCAAAGGCCGGGGAACAGTTGTAACCGGTAGAGTTGAGCGTGGAAGCCTTAAGATTAACGAAGAAGTTGAAATCGTGGGACTTCGCGAAACAAAGAAAGTTGTTGTTACCGGACTTGAGATGTTCAGAAAGACCCTTGATGAAACAATTGCGGGAGATAATGTCGGGGTTTTGTTAAGAGGAATTGAAAAAGATGACGTCGAGCGCGGCCAAATTTTGGCTAAACCGGGTTCAATTACGCCCCACACAGAATTTGAAGCTGAAGTTTATATTCTTTCCAAAGAAGAAGGCGGCCGCCACACACCCTTCTTTACGGGTTACAAACCGCAATTTTTTGTAAGAACCGCAGACGTAACCGGTGAAGTTACCCTTCCGGAAGGAATTGAAATGGTTATGCCGGGCGATAATGCCAAAATGAAAATCAAACTTATTCAACCGGTTGCAATGGAAGAAGGTTTGAGGTTTGCAATTCGTGAGGGTGGCAGCACGGTTGGTGCTGGAGTTATCACGAAAATAATAGCGTAGTTTAGCACTTTAACGGGTAAAACTTATGCCAGTAGGAAGACTAAGAGTCAAGCTAAAAAGTTATGACCACAGAGTCATAGACGAGGCGGCAGCCAAGATTCTAGATACCGCCTTAGCTACTGGTGCAAAAATAGTAGGCCCCATTCCCCTTCCAACAAAAAGAACGATAATGGCAGTTAAGGAGTCTCCTTTTATTTACAAAGACGCCCAGGAACACTACGAAATGTTAGTCCATAAAAGACTAATTGACATCATCGACCCCTCCGAGCGAACCATAGACTCTCTTAGTAATCTCGACCTTCCCGCAGGTGTCTCCATTGAGATAAAGATGTAAGGTTTTCAATGACAGAAATTAAGCATACTTCAAAACAACTTATTGAGGCGGGAATTATGCCAGAAGCGATCGAGACGGCAATAGGCATAGAATCTTGGCTTGATGCCCATCCAGAACAAACTCTTACTCCTTATGGGCATGGGATTGGAATGTTGGGACAGGCCATCCTTAACGGAGAAAATACGCCGATTGAGGAGCAAATAGCAGAGTTAAGGGAAAATGCACGGCTACTGATACAAAAGTATGGAGATCACATAATAGAATTTATGAATCCGGAGCTGCGGAAGACACTTGGTTTAGATGAACAACAGAAGTAAATTTGTTTCTCGAGCTGGAGAAAAACTTCGGTTTGCGCTTACTTCATTCAAAATTTCCGTTAAAGATAAAGTTTGTGCGGATTTTGGTTCTTCAACAGGCGGATTTGTCGATTGCCTTCTCCAAAACGGGGCCAAAAAGGTTTATGCGGTTGAAGTTGGATATGGAACTTTGGACTGGAAATTAAGAAACGACCCTCGTGTGGTTGTTATGGAGCGGACTAATGCCATGCACGTCACTTTGCCCGAGAAAGTTGATTTAATTTCAATTGACGTTGGTTGGACAAAGCAAAGAATGATAATTCCCAATGCTTTGGCAAATCTCAAAGAAAGCGGAATTATTGTTTCTTTGATCAAACCTCAATATGAAGCCGGACCGAAATATATAAAGAAGGGTAAGTTACAGGTAGAACTGATAACTCAAGTAGTTGAGGAGACTAAAAAAGAAATCGAAGAAACGGGCGGGAAAGTGCTTCAAGTTATTGAATCGCCAATTTTAGGTGAAAAAGGTGGAAATAAGGAGTTTCTTGCTTTTGTCAGAGCGCTTGCGTAGCTTCATTCCTCTCTGTTATAATTGCTTCATCGTGGAGGTGGTAATTTCAATTAACCACTGATAGTTAGCGGGATGGCCGAATTTAAAGGTGCCTCCGGCACCTTTTTTTGTGGGTAAAGACATGATTAATACAATTTTAGGTTCAAAAGGAAAAATGGGTCAAACCTTTGTTGAAGGCCGTAGGGTTTCTGTGACTGAAATTTTAGCAGGCCCATGCATAGTAACCCAAATTAAAAAAGCAGAAAAGGACGGCTATTGGGCTATTCAACTCGGATTCGGAGAAAGAAAAATTAAGAACACTTCAAAAGCACTTCAAGGACACCTTAAAAAAACGCTAAAACTCCAAGATTCAAAAACTCAAAAATTTCCAAGATACCTAAGAGAAGTAAGAGTAGACAAAGAGCCGGAATATAAAGTCGGAGATGAAATTAAAGCCTCCGACATTTTTCGTGTCGGGGACTATATTTCGACTTCCGCAACCTCAAAAGGCAAGGGCTTTGCCGGAGTTGTCAAAAGATGGCATTTCGCCGGAGGTCCAAGAACCCACGGCCAGAGTGACCGAGAGCGTGCTCCGGGTTCAATTGGCCAGGGAACTACTCCGGGACGGGTTTTTAAAGGAAAACATATGGCAGGTAGGATGGGGTCAGATAAAGTGACTATCAAAAATCTCCAGATTGTTTCTGTCGAGCCCGATAAGGGCGAAATTAAGGTTTCCGGTCCTATTCCCGGAAAGACCGGATCCTTGGTTGTTATTAAGAAAATTTCGGAAGGAAAACTTGAAGGAGCCATTGAGGTTGTCGCCCAGGTAGTCGAAGGTGCCGGAGCCGAAGCCAAAACGGAGGAGGTTAAAACCAGCAATGCTTAAAGTTAATTCATATACAGTCAAGGGAGTTAAACAGCCAGTTTTTACTCTACCTAAGATTTTTGAGGCAAAAGGAAATCCCAGATTTTTGGCCCAGGCAATTCGTGTTTATGAAGATAGAACCCACGCGGGTTTGGCCAAGGTCAAAACCAGAGCAGAGGTTAATCGGACAAAAAAGAAAGTTTATAAGCAAAAAGGAACCGGAGGGGCAAGACACGGAAGCCGCTCCGCTCCAATTTATGTAGGCGGAGGAGTTGCCCATGGACCAAAGGGAATAAAGAGACAACTTTCTCTTCCCAGAAGTCTGCGCCTGAAAGCCTTATCTGTCATTATTTCTTCAAAGGTTAAAAATGGAGAAATTGTGGTTGTCGATGGAATTTCTAAACTAAATAAAACCAAAGATGCAAATAATTTACTTAATAAATTGAGCAAAGAAGGTGTTAAAAAATTTACATTTGTTTTAGACGAGAAAAATTTAGGATTGAAGAAAGTTTTAAGAAACTTAAAAAATGTCAACTTAATACCAGGTAAAAATTTAAATGCATACGAAGCGTTTTTGGGAGGACTTTTGGTTTTTGATAAAGAAATATTTGCTAAGAATAAAAAATGAGAATTACACCCGTTCTAACAGAGAAAAGTCTAAAGGAGGCAAAGCGTGGTTTTTATACCTTTTGGGTAGAGAAGAATTTAGACAAAGGCGAAATTAAGAATTTGGTTAATAAAGTTTATGACGTCCATGTTGTTGCAGTTCGTACAATTAACTATAAAGCAAGTGTAAGAAAAAACTTTCGGGGCCAGAAAGTACGACACGCAGCACTTAAAAAGGCGATGGTCACATTGTCCGAGAAAGAAAAAATAGAAGTGTTTGAGGAGAAATCAAAATGAATTTAAAATCCATACTGCCTAAAAATTCTGGAAGAAGTAAAGGAACAGTTACTGTCAGACACCAGGGGGGAAGACAGAAGAGATTTTTGCGCGAAATTGATTTTAAGCGTGATAAAAAAGACGTTTGGGGGAAAGTTGAGTCAATAGAATATGACCCAAACCGAAGTTGTGAAATTGCCCTGGTTATTTATGAGGATGGGGAAAGGCGATATATTTTAGCACCCGATGGACTTGCCGTTGGTGCAAAGGTTATCTCATCAGCCCAAGCCCCCATAGAGAAAGGAAATGTCCTGCCTTTAGGCAAAATTCCTGTTGGAACACAAATTCACAATCTCGAAATTACTCCCGGCAAGGGCGGGCAAATGGTTAAAAGTGCGGGGAGCGTTGCGACACTTCAAGGGAAGGAAGAAAACCTGCCTAGCGGTAAGGCTGGTTATGTTTTAGTCAAACTTCCTTCGGGAGAAATAAGAAGATTTAAGCCGGCATGTTTGGCCACAATAGGCCAACTTGGGAGAATAGAGAAAAAAACTGAAAGACTTGGACTTGCGGGTCGAAAGCGGAGAATGGGAATAAGGCCGACTGTTCGGGGTGTGGCCATGCATCCCAATGCCCATCCCCACGGAGGTGGAGAAGGAAGAAGCTCGGTTGGGCTTAAATACCCAAAAACTCCATGGGGAAAACCTGCTGTTGGAAAGACTAGACGAAAAAGAAAATATTCAGACCATTTGATAGTAGAAGGGAGAAAATTGGGACCCCATCATTAGGGCGCTCCATCATTAATATGTCAAGATCATCTAAAAAAGGACCATATGTTGATACACGCCTTTCGAAAAAGGTTGAGTCAGGTATGGGGACTAAAGAGAATCCGATTAAAACCTGGTCGAGAGCATGCCGGATTCCCCCGGAATTTGTCGGAAAATATTTCCAGGTCCATAACGGCAGGATTTTTATAGATGTTTATATAAGTGAGGACATGGTTGGCCACGCCTTAGGCGAATTTGCCCCGACCAGAACATTTAGAGGACACGGAGAAATTGTAAAGCGTACGTTAGAAAAGACCTAAAAATGGATATAATTGCGACACAAAAGTTTTTGTTTGGAAGTCCTAAAAAAATTAGGGCAGTTGCGTATGTGGCAAAAAAAATGAAACCCTTGGAGGCTATTGCCAAATTGCCATTTACCGGCAAAAGTGCGGCACTGCCTTTGATAAAAGTAATAAAAACTGCAATCGCGAATGCCAAAAACGCGGGAATTTCTGATGCCGACTTGATTTTTAAAGAAATTCAGATTGGTCAAGGCCCGAGTTTAAAAAGGGGCCAGCCTGTTTCGAGGGGCCAGTGGCATTCTATTAAAAAAAGGATGAGCCACATAAGAGTCGTATTAACAACTACAAGTGAAAAGGGAATAACCGGCTCTGCCGTAAAAGTGCAAAGTTCAAAGTTGGAAACAAAGAAGGGAGAAAAAAATGGGACAAAAAATTAATCCAATAGGAATGAGAATCGGAAGTTTTTTGCCATGGAAATCCCGTTGGTTTTCCGAAGATAGAACTTTTAAAAAATATCTGATTGAAGACATTAAAATAAGGGGCGCTCTTTTTGAGAAACTTAAACTTGCAGGGATTACCGATGTAGAGATTGAACGACTTCCTAAAAGTATGGTTATTTATTTGACTGTTTCCAGACCCGGAGTAGTTATCGGCCGGGGCGGGACCGGCATTGAAGATGTTAAGCGTTTTATAGTAAAAATGCTTTCGGTGACCAAGGGGAAACAAACTCACGATTTGAAAATTGATTTAAAGGTTGGCGAGGTCAAAAATCCCGAACTTTCCGCTTATCTTGTGGCAGGAAGAATTGTCGGAGAGCTTGAAAGAAGAATGCCCCACAGGCGCGTAATCAATCGCGCAATGGAGAGAGTTATGGCGTCGGGGGCACGGGGCATTAAAGTTGTTTTGTCGGGGAGAATTGAGGGAGCAGAAATTTCAAGAGTTGAAAAATATCATATGGGTTCTGTTCCAACACAGACCTTAAGAGAAAATATTGATTATGCCCAAGTCCCCGCTCTTGGCAAAAGAGGCTATGTTGGGGTCAAAGTTTGGATACACAGGAAAGAGGAAGAATAACGACAATGTTGCAACCTAAAAGAAGAAAATATATTAAAGATTTTAGAGGTAAAATGCGCGGAGTTACTACCCGCGGTGCTACTTTAGCCTTTGGTGAATATGGGTTAAAATCGCAAGGCAGGTGCTGGCTGTCCGCTAGCCAAATTGAAGCAGCCAGAAGAACGATAACCCACAACCTTAAAAAAGGCGGGCGTGTTTGGGTAAGGGTATTTCCGGACAAGCCGGTAACCAGTAGGCCAGCCGGAAAACGTATGGGTGGAGGCAAGGGTGATATAGACAGATATGTTGCTGTTGTTACCCCTGGTAGGATTTTATTTGAAGTTGCGGGTGCAGCAAAAGAATTTGTCGAGACGGCATTTTCTCGCGCCTCGGCAAAATTGCCGATTAAAACCAAAGTAATTTCCAAAGAGGAGGAAGTATAAGCATAGCTTGCTGCTTCGCAGTAAGCATAGCTTGAAATCAAGCAAGGAAGAAAAAATATTATGAAGAAAAAGGAACTTTTCAATCTAAGACAAAAAACCGCCAAAGAGTTATTTGATGAGATTGATAAAAAAAGGATGAGTTTAATCAAAGAAAGAAAAAATTTAAAAAAGGCAAGGGGCCTTGCGAAAGATATTGCACAAATTGCAACAATAATAAAAGAAAAATGAAAATTTTTACAGGAGAGGTTATCGCAAAAAAAATGGACAAAACCGCGACGGTGGCTGTGGAAAGGGTAATTGTGCATCCTGTTTACAAAAAAAGATTGAAAAGGATTAAAAAATATCACGTTCACGATGAGATTGGGACAAAAGAGGGGGATAGGGTCAAGTTTGTTGCCACGAAGCCAATAAGTAAACTGAAAAAATGGAAGATTTTAGAAATAGTTGGGGGTAAATTATGATTCAACTAAGAAGTATTTTAACGCCGGCAGATAATTCGGGAGCAAAAGCTCTCGCGGTAATTGGAGTGCCGGGGAGAATCGGCAAAGTTGCCTCCTTGGGAGATGTTATTTTATGTGTGGTAAGGGGAGCAGACCCGGCTGGCGTAGTTACCGATCACGAAAAGGTGAATGTTCTTATTGTGAGGACCAGAAAAGAAGTAAAACGACAAGATGGGACATATGTGAGGTTTGATGATAATGCCGGGGTTGTCATTGATAAAAATGGTTTACCCCGCGGAACCAGAATTTTGGGGCCGATCGCAAGAGAGATAAAAGAGGTTGGCTATAACAAAATCGCATCATTAAGTCGGGAGGTAGTATGAAGAAATTTCCAATTTCGAAAAAGTTTCGAAAAGGGGATTTGGTAAAGATTACAGCGGGAAAGGACAAAGGGAGAGAGGGGAAGATTGAAAAAATTTTTCCCAAGGAGGGCAGTGTTTTAATTCCCTCGGTAAACCTTTACAAGAAGCACGTCAAAAGTTTTGAGGGCCAAAAAGGAGGGGTATACAATCTCCCCAGGGCTCTTCCTTTTTCCAAAATTGCCTTAATTTGCCCTAAATGCAAAAAGCCAACAAGAGTTGCCTTTAGAATTTTGGCTAAAGAAAAGGTAAGAATTTGTGCAAAATGTAGAAAGGAAATTGATGCTTAAATCAAGGCTTAAAGAAAAATACAAAAAAGAGATTATGCCGCTGCTTAAAGATGAGTTTGAAATCAAAAATACTATGTCTCTTCCCAGAGTCGAAAAAATAGTTATTAATATGGGTGTTGGAGAAATGATTAAAAATAAGGAGCTTGGGGCAAATATTGCCAAAGATTTAGCTCTTATCTCCGGACAAGCTCCTTCCTTAAGACGTGCCAAAGTTTCGATTGCAGCTTTTGGTTTAAGACGGGGAATGCCGGTCGGTTTTTCTGTGACTTTGAGGGGCGTAAGGATGTATGATTTTTTGGACAAGCTTATATCTTTAGTTTTACCCAGACTCCGGGATTTTAGGGGAGTTAAAACAAACTCTTTTGATAAAAGCGGCAATTACACTTTGGGTTTTTCAGAGCACACTGTTTTTCCTGAAATAGATGCATCAAAGGCTGCGCAGCCAAGAGGTTTCGAAGTTGTCATTGTTATAAACTCTGGTAATATTGAAAAATCAAAAAGACTTTTGGAACTTTTGGGAATGCCCTTTACCAAGGATGACTTGGCTCAGGGTAAACCAATTAAAGGAAAGGAGAAAAGTTCAGGGTAACTTGCCCTGAGCGAAGCCGAAGGATGTCGACAACCGCAAAAGAAGTTAGAGAGCTTAAAAAGTTAAAGTATAAAATACGATATAGAAATAGATGTGCCCTTTGTGGAAGAAGCAGGGGTTATATGAGAAAATTTGGTCTTTGCAGATTATGTTTCAGAAAATACGCCTTAAATGGTGAAATTCCGGGCGTCAGAAAGGCATCATGGTAATGCTTAACTATCCGGTTGGAGATTTTATTATACGTGTCAAAAATGCAGCCTTAGCACGCAAAAAGGAGGTTTTCGCTGGAAATACAAAAATTGTTAAACAAGTTGCGCTGGCCTTAAAGAAAATGGGCTATCTTGATGAGGTAGAGCAAGTGGATAGGCGCCTGAAGGTCCTGTTATCTTTCAGGAAGAAAGAACCTGTCCTTATAGATGCAAAATTGATATCAAAACCAGGATTAAGAGTTTATATGGGAGCTTTGGAGCTTGAAAAGAAACGGGGACGATCTATTTACATAGTTTCGACCCCCAAAGGCGTAATTTCAGGCAAAGATGCAGTTGCCGCAAGAAGCGGTGGGGAGGTTATCGCCGAAGTTTGGTAGTTCGGTAAACTCACTATGAGCAAAATTGGAAAGGCACCAATCAAAATTCCGGAAGGCGTAACCGTTGAGATATCGGAGAGGACAGTTACCGTGGCGGGTTCCAAGGGAACTTTGTTCAGAAAAATACACCCGACAACCAAAGTCAAAATAGAAGGCGGAGAGATTCTTGTTTCTTCCAATGCGAAAGACAAGGTCGGCCACTCAATTTATGGAACAACAAGGGCTCTAATTGCAAATATGGTTAAGGGAGTAAAAGACGGTTGGACTAAAGAGTTGGAGCTGGTTGGTACAGGATTTAAGGCTGAAGTTTCAGGTAATGATTTGATTTTAACTGTCGGTTACTCGCACCCTGTTAAAATAGAAGCACCCGAGGGTATAAGCTTTAAGGTTGAAAAAACGATAATTTCAGTTTCCGGATGCGACCGTGAAGTGGTCGGTCAAATTGCGGCAAATATACGGGAAGTAAGACCCCCGGAACCATATAAGGGAAAAGGAATAAAATATAGGGATGAAGTTATAAGAAGAAAGCCGGGTAAAGCCGCCAAGGCAGTTGGAGCACCGGCGTAAGCTTAAAGAAATATATGAATAAGGTAAAAGATAGAAGATTTTTACAAAGAAGAAAAAGAACTAGGGCTAAGGTTTTTGGAACCCAAGTGCGACCGAGGATTTCGGTATTTCGGTCCAATAAATATATTTATGCCCAAGTGATTAATGATGAGAAAGGTCAGACATTGGCTTCTGCTAAAGCAGACGGAACCGAAGCGTTTTCGGTGGGAGAGGCCTTGGCTAAGAAAGCAAAAGCCAAAAAAATAACAAAAGTTGTTTTTGATAAAGGTGGATACAAATATCATGGACAGGTTAAGGCTGTTGCCGAAGGCGCAAGAAAAGGGGGCTTGGAATTTTGATGCAGAACTTCTCTAGAAATAGATTTTCAGGCGGATCAGGCGGCGGATTTGGGGGAGATAAGGAATTTTCCGAAACCGTCGTCCAAATCAATAGAATTTCAAAAAAGACCAAGGGCGGAAACCAAATGCGTTTTTCTGCTTTGGTAGTTGTGGGAGATAAGAAAGGGAAAGTCGGCGTTGGTCTTTCTAAAGCTGCCGACGTAAGGGGAGCTATCAAGAAGGCGATAGAGGCGGCAAAAAGAAGATTGATTGTTGTTCCATTAAGGGGTACAACCATTGGTTATTCGGTAAAAGAGAAGTTTTCCGCAGCAAAGGTATTAATAAAACCCGCCCCGCCCGGGTCCGGAATTATTGCCGGGGGCCCTGTGCGCATAGTTTTGGAAGCAGCTGGAATTAAAGACGCATCGGGAAAAATACTGGGAACAAAAAACAAGATTTCAAATGTTTATGCGACGCTTGCGGCGCTTGAGACAGTTTCTAAATATGCTAAATCTTCCTAAAGTAGTTACAAAAAGAAAAAAGAGGCTCGGCCGTGGCTACGGAAGTGGCAAGGGCGGTCATACCGTGGGGAGAGGCCAAAAGGGGCAAAAAACCAGAGCTAAAATAGGAGTACTTTTTGAGGGTATAAAGGTTAAGAAGTCTCTTTTGAAAAAACTCCCTCTAAGACGAGGCAAGGATAAGTTTAAGGCTAGAAATAAACCTTTGATTGTTAAATTATCTTATTTAAATCTTCTTGCATCTGGGACAAAGGTAGATATACCTACTCTTATTAAAGAAAAAATTATAGACGCTGCCGACGCTAAGGAGTATGGGGTAAAGATTTTGGGTGGCGGGGAAGTCACAAAGAAGTTCACAATTTCTGTTCCTATTTCAAAATCCGCTGCAAAGGTTGTCGAAAAAGCAGGCGGGAAAATAGCTAAAATTTAACATGTTATCTAAAATTGCCCAATTTTTTGCAAAATCGATAAAATCTCCGGACGTAAGGAAGAAAATTTTGGTCACCGCGTTAATTCTTTTGGTTTTCAGACTTATTGCCCATATTCCTGCTTCCGGAATTGACAGGGGTAATCTTCAGGCCCTTTTTTCGGGAAGCCCGCTTCTATCACTTTTGGATGTTTTTTCTGGCGGAACTCTGGCCAATTTTTCAATTATGGCTCTTGGACTTAATCCATATATCAACGCGTCAATAATTTTTCAACTTCTTACTTATGTTATTCCTTCTTTAGAAGAATTGTCCAAGGAGGGCGAGTATGGTCAGGAAAAAATAAATCAATATACAAGACTTTTGACCGTTCCTCTTGCTGCTTTTCAGGCCTTTGGAATGTATTCTCTTTTAAAATCTCAGTCAATAATTGCCGAGGTTTCCCCGCTTGCTCTTCTTTCTTTGGTTCTGACCATGACAGCCGGGACTATTTTAGCCGTTTGGTTGGGAGAACTTATTAGCGAGTATGGACTGGGCAATGGCGTATCGGTTCTTATTTTCGCAGGAATAGTATCCAGACTTCCTATTTCTTTGGGACAATCTATATCTGTCGTGACCCAAGAAGATGTTCTAAAAATTATAGTCTTTTTGGTACTGTCTGTGATAATTGTTGCCTTGGTGGTTTTTATGAATGAGGCAACCAGACAGATTCCGGTAAATTACGCAAGGCGTGCAAAGGCTGCCGTGGGGACCTCTGAGGTCCCTTTTTCAACCTATCTTCCCCTAAGACTCAATCAGGCAGGCGTAATTCCCATAATTTTTGCAGTTTCTTTGGTTCTTTTACCTTCTTTGGTTAGTCAATTTTTATCTGGTTTGGGAGATTCTCAAATTGTGGCAATTGCAAGAAATGTTGCATCTTACCTTGATCCCCAAACATTTACCTACAATTTAGTTTATTTTCTTTTGATTATTGGCTTTACCTATTTTTATACGGCAGTAGTATTCAATCCACAAAAAATTTCCGAAAATCTTCAGAAAAACGGCGGTTTCATCCCGGGAATAAGACCGGGAACTCAAACTGCAAATTATCTCGCGGATGTTCTTAATAAAATTACGTTAGTTGGCGCAGTTTTTCTTGGATTTATTGCAGTTCTTCCTTCTTTTTTCCAAAGTTTCATAGGAATTGCCAATCTTGCAATTGGCGGAACCGGAATTTTGATAGTAGTTTCGGTAGTTTTGGAAATCACCAGAAATCTTGAGGCCCAACTTGTTATGAGAAAGTATGAGGGATTCGGAGGATGAACATAGTAATCATGGGTCCTGTCGGGTCCGGAAAATCAACACAAGCCCAACTTCTTGCAAGCAACTTGGGCATTTCGCTTTTTAACGCAGGGGATCTTCTGCATTTTCTAAGTATGGAAGACACCAAGGAAGGAAAAGAAATTCAAAGAGCTATGAAGACGGGGGCGTTGGTAGACGACAAACTTGTGCTTAGCCATGTAGAAGCACATTTAAAAGGAGAAGAACATAAAAACGGTGTTATTATAGACGGTTTTCCTAGAAGCCTTTCGCAAGCCGAAAATTTTTCATTTCCAATTGATAAAGTAATTTATCTTAAGGTAAGCGATAGAGTAAACAAGGAAAGACTACTAAAGCGGGAAAGAAACGACGACACTTCGGAAATAATCGATAAGCGTCTTAATCTTTATCACAAAGAAACAGAACCAATACTTAATTACTATCGGAAAAAAGGAGTCTTGATAGAAATTGACGGCGAAAGGCCCGTAAGTATTATTTTCGAGGATATAAAAAGGGAAATGGGGATTTGAATGGATAAATTCAGAATCAAAACCCCTGCAGAGATTAAAATAATGGCCGAAGGAGGAAAAAAATTGGCGAAAATTAAAAACGAGCTCGCCAAAGAAGTAAAAGAGGGCGTTTCGGCTGAGCAGATAGAGGCGAAGGCGAACAGTTTAATTAAACGAAGTGGCGGAAAAGCATCTTTTAAAATGGTTCCGGGATATCAGTGGGCAACTTGTGTCAACATGAATGAAGGCTTGGTTCACGGTATTCCCAAAAAAGACGTGGTTTTCAAAAAAGGAGACGTGGTTTCCGTAGACGTCGGCCTTTATTACAAAGGTTTTCATACAGACACTTCATTGACTGTGGCAATTAAGCCGGACGCACGCGTCAAGAAGTTTCTCGAAGTGGGAAAATCTGCGCTTAAAAACGCCATAACTAAGGCCAAAGTCGGAGCCAGAATTTACGATATTTCAAGGGCGATAGAAGACGAAGTTACAAAGGGCGGTTTTTCAGCCATAAAAGTTCTGGTTGGACACGGCGTGGGGAAAAATCTTCATGAGGAGCCGCAAATTCCGTGTTTTACTTTTGGAAAATATGAAGAAAGCCCCAAAATAATTCCCGGAATGGTGCTCGCCGTTGAGGTAATGTATGCAGCAGGATCCCCGGCTGTTGTGACCGACGAGGATGGATGGACAATTTCCATGCGTGATGGTAAAATATCGGGGCTTTTTGAAGAGACCGTAGCGGTAACAGACTACGGTCCTTTAGTTTTGACCTAAAAAAGATTTTTGTCATGAATAATTCCGAAAGCCAAGAAATAGATGGGGTTGTACTTACCGCCCTGCCGAATACAATGTTTAAAGTGGAACTTACAGACGGCAGAGTAGTACTTACAACCCTTAGGGGAAAAATGAGGAGACATTTTATCAGAATTTTTCCCGGAGATAGGGTGAAGGTTGAGATGACAAAGTATGACCAGGAAAGAGGAAGGATAGTATATAAATATTAAATGACAAATTACAAATTCCAAATTGCAAATGAGAGCCAAAATACTTGTCCTGAGCGACTGAAAGGAGTCGAAGGATGAAAGTACAAAGCTCTCTGCAAAAAAGATGTAAGGATTGCAAGATTGTTAAAAGACGAGGGACACTCTACGTTATTTGTAGAAACCCTCGACATAAGCAGAGGCAAGGCTGAAAGCCTTGGATGGCTAAATGGCCAATGGTTAATAATTCAAAAATTAACCATAAATCATTAAGCATTAATCATTAAAATTATGGCTAGACTAGCAGGTGTTGAACTACAAGATACATGGAAAGTAAATTACGCCCTAACAAGAATTAAGGGTATAGGTTGGCCGTCGTCTAAAAAAATTTTGGA
>Ga0209727_1000662_pt1 | contig 35820 bp, 39 predicted proteins | sample RifGroC1_FD_183995 | JGI IMG/M metagenome (GOLD analysis project Ga0209727, IMG submission 183995) | Groundwater microbial communities from Rifle, Colorado, USA - Groundwater C1 (SPAdes) (version 2) | ecosystem: Environmental > Aquatic > Deep subsurface > Groundwater | place: Rifle, Colorado...
ACCCTAACCACTTTAGCCAAATCCTTGTTTCTCAACAAGTTTTTATCCGCATCACCGCCGATGGATGTGCATTCTACAGCATTTCTAATCGCTTGCAAGTGATTTATTGGAATTTATTTTAATATTTAAACTGATAGATTATTTTTTACACAAATAAGGCTGAAAATGTGGAATTTGGTCTAAGATTTGTTCAGTTTTACTTTTTTCTTGCCAATGCAAAGGTCGACAATCGATGTATTCACAATACCCACTCCCTTGATAGGACTGATTATTCCAAAATAAATCATAACTAAAACTACCAACATAACCCGCCGCTAGACCAAATTTATAATCGCCCCTACTCTGTCCGTGTAATTGAAAGATAACTTCTTCATTTTCTTGATATTGCCAAATGAATTCACGTGGAAGATACATCTCACGTCCATTAGGAGTTTGAATCTTTGGATATACTCTAAGGGTATCAAAAACTACATTTCGATCATAAAGAGTCGAACCTTGTTGGCTGGTTTGAACCTCAATTCGAGAGAAAATTACGTTATTCCATTGGTTGCGCAATTCTGAAAGGATGACTTGAATTTCTTCATTAATATGAATGATTTGATATGTAAAAAAGTGAAAAGCAATAAAAGGTAAATATACCGCCCTTGCATGTTTTAAAATACCTTTGGTCTCAATCAAATATTTTTGATTTTTATAAACAATTTCCCCAACGCACTGACATTGTACATACCAGTAGTCAGCAACGCCCCAGTGCAATGCTGTATGATTTTCTATTTCAGAACAGATATTTACCCTTAAATCACAGCTAAATTCATTGTCATTTCGTTTGAAGTAATAGTTTGGAAAATCAACATGAATTTGATCAACATCTAAAAACTGATAAGAATCAGTCTCAAATTGACACTGTTCTTTTGCACTATAACTTTTTAGATGTCCAACTGTTGATAAGCTACTGCTTACCAACACTGTAGCTGTATCGATCGCAGTTGTGGAAATTGCACTTGGATTATAACAAATGGGAATACGAGGTTGCCCGATCAAACTAATGAAATTTACATAATGAAAAGGTGCAGGCAGATTGGGTAGAATCAAACCTTGATAAACAATTTTAAATAAACCTTTGGGTGGGTAAAAAGTTAAAGCATCTGACTTATTGAGGTTCAGCTGCTTTAATTGACTATTATTCATCAACAATGGCATGCCGAACCTCCTTTTATTTAGATTGTTATTTTGGAATCATTTTTTTTAGCTAATAGTGTCGTTACAAAACCAGACAACACATAGATGATACATACAACAAGTATCCCTACAGGAATATTGTAGGTGATTGCAGCAAAAATCAAGACTACAGGCAACATGACTACAAAAGGAACACGTTTGCGATCCATTTGTTTAAATGAATAGTATTTGATATTTGAAATCATAAGCAAACCAATCGAAACCATAATCACGGCGTTGATGATTTGTATTATGATGTCATTTAAATCAAATACCAGTGGATAATCTTGACTCACCCATACCATTGAAATAACGGTTACAGCAGCTAATGGACTTGCTATTCCTATAAAGTAACGTTTATCCACAACACCGATTTGTACATTGAAGCGTGCAAGTCGAAATGCTGCACAGGCTGTGTAAATAAAACAACAAGCTAGACCAATTCGACCCAAATCATTGAGACTCCAACTGTACATCAAAATAGCTGGAGCTACACCGAAGGCTAATAAATCCGAAAGTGAATCATACTGTTCACCAAAAGCACTTTGTGCTCCGATTGCACGAGCAACTCGACCATCCAAACCATCTAACAATGCTGCTAAGAAAATCGCATAAATAGCTTGAGTGAAATTACCATTCATACTAGCGATGATCGAATAAAAACCTGAAAGTAATGCCGCTGTTGTAATCAGATTTGGCCATAAATAAATGCCGCGTCTTTTAACTTTTTGCCCTTCATGCGTTTGTTCTTCTTCTTCGACTTCAAAGGTGATCCCATCAAAAGAAAGCTCTTCTTTCTTCAAATCAGAATCTGACTTAGGAGAATTTGTCATTATTTTCAATTCCTCGAGAATAGTTTGACATTGATGGGCTTATTCACCCACCAACCAACGCACTGCAGCATGACCACCATTTTCACTCATGCGTAAATGAGGGAAAAGCCATTGTAAGGCTTGATCTGCATCTTCTGAAAATTTCCAAGGTGGGTTAATCACCAATAAACCACAACCATTTAATCCAACTGGAGTATCATCTGGCCATACGCAAATTTCACAAATTAATTGGCGACGAATACCAGTCTTAAACATTTTCTTCTCAAAACGGTCAATCATCGCGCGATCTTTAATTGGATACCACACAGCAAAAACACCTGTCGGCCATTTTTTATGTGCAGCTTGTAACAACTCAACTAACTGAGGGAAATCTTTACGTTCGATTTCGTATGGTGGGTCAATCATGACCAATCCACGTTTTTCTTTAGGCGGAATGACACCCATCAAACCTTCATAAAAATCACGCTCATGTAAGCCCGCACGTTTATCGCGAATATTAAAATACAATTGTTGAAACACATCACGCTGCATTTCAAATATAGTTGCTTTATCAATATCACGCATGCCTTCAAGCGCAAACCAAGGTGAACCTGGATAAGCACCTTTACCTGAACCTGCACGCATATCTTCAACAATTTTAAGATATTGTTTTACGCCTTCAGGTGCATTACGTTTAATCGAATCGTCAAGCTTGACCAAACGATGGATACCCGTTAAAAACTCACCTGATTTTTGTGCTTCAGACGTAGATAAATCATATTTACCTGCACCGCCATGGGTATCTATATATCGATAAGGTTTATCTTTAGCATTTAAACGAGCGAGCAGTTGAAGCAAAAGTACATGCTTCATAACATCGGCAAAGTTACCCGCATGGAAATGGTGACGGTAATTCATGTTGACAATTATTCCTCAATTCAAAGGGTAGTTTATCACGAATGAAAAAAGTATTCTTTAGCGTTGATGTGATCGACTAAGATCATACCGCCTCTTCATCAAGCTCTATTGGAAATATATGCAGCAAAGTTCTCTTCCTGAATCGTGGGATTTAGATAAAGTTTTGGATGATTTAAATGAATCAGGTTTTGCCGTTATAGATAATGTTTATTCTGCTGCATTTGTAAACTCCCTAGTAAACGAATGCAATTCACATCTTGCTGAGTTCAGAGCTGCAGGCATTCAAAATGGTATTGTGAGTCATATACGTAGCGATCATATATTGTGGATTGATGAACAATTACCGATCGCGCAACAACATATTAATGCATTAAAGAACTTGTCTCAGTTATTAAATCAAGCGTTTTATTTGGGAATCAAAGAAGTAGAAGCTCATTTTGCCTGTTACAACGCAGGTGAATTTTATGCATTACATCGAGATAATCCTCAGAAAAAGAATGATCGCATGATTTCAACTGTTTTTTATTTACATGAACAGTGGCAAGAAGACTTTGGCGGTCAGTTACGCTTGCAAGATAAAAATGAACAATGGCATACCATTGAACCATTGCCTAATCGGCTTGCTATCTTCCAAAGTGATTTACTACATGAAGTGTTGCTTTCAAAACAGCAACGTCTATCAATTACAGCATGGTTACGCAGTGGAAATTCGCTTTGGAATGCCTAAACCTTTAAATTGCAAAATAAAGCCCTATATATGCATGCATAGATCAAGGTTTTGGATAAACTGATGTCAAATGAAACGAAACATGTAGTAAATCGAATTGGTAAAACAGACCAACTCTATTTAAGTGAAAATACACCTGAACTTGCTTTAGAAAGAGCTGACTTACGTCTGCAATTGGTTGTACTCAGTCATGTCCGTCAAGAACAATTGCATTTCTTGCAAGAAGCCATCGTGCTACTTGAGCAAGCTCGAATTGAATTTGAGGAAATGCCATTAAGCCTTTATCTTGATCTCTCGTTGAATTTAGCCAAAGCTTATATGATTTATTTTGAGCTAACCAAAGAACAACGTTTTGCGATTATTACACAGCAAATCCTAAAGCCTCTCGCTCACTACGATCATCTAGATATTTACTTCTTTTTGGCTTATGCATCTGCAAGTAAAGAAGAGTTTGCGATGACTCGACATTGGTTAAAAAAATATGTGGCATGTGTAGATCACGACTTGCAGTTGTTAAATGCACATCCAGCTTTTAATCAAGCCCGCCAAGAAGAATGGTTCATAAGTTTAATCCATAAAAAAGCTCACTGATGTGAGCTTTTCTTATTAAGTTGTACTATCAACATGTAGTTGCTGATTCAACTCATCTATCACGATAGCCCATTCATCATCTTTATCCCAATGACTCTTAAGAAAGTCTCGTTGCCCAGCACTCCAAAAATCAGCTTCGTGTAATTTCTGGCTAGCACTCAATTGATGAGTTTTAATAAAGTTTTCCATCGAAACTTCATCTGCATCAAGCCCCAATTGTTCAAATAAAAGTTCAAGTGTTGGTTGTTGTTCAAACATTTTTTCTTCTCCTTAGGTAAAACCCATCTAATAAATAATCTAACAATAAACTGTATTAACTTGCAGGCATATCTCTATATTTTCTTGTTGTATTTTGTTTCTTAAAATAAAAAAGCACTCTACAAGAGAGTGCTTTTCATAATTTATCAAAATGACAAATTATTTAACCATGTCAGCAATCGCTGCACGTTCTTCTTCTAACTCGTTAAGAGTGAAGTTGATACGGTCACGGCTGAATTCATCAATTTCTAAACCTTGAACGATTTTGTATTCACCGTTTTCAGTTGTTACAGGGAAACCAAACATTACACCTTCAGGAATTCCATAAGAACCGTCAGAAGGAATACCCATAGTTACCCATTTGCCATTTGTACCTAACGCCCAATCACGCATATGGTCAATTGCAGCGTTTGCAGCAGAAGCAGCAGAAGACAAACCACGTGCTTCGATGATCGCAGCACCACGTTTACCAACTGTTGGAAGGAATACATCTTTATTCCATTCAGCATCGTTGATTTTGTCTTTTAAGCTTACACCATTTGCAGTTGCAAAACGGTAGTCAGCATACATAGTTGGAGAGTGGTTACCCCAAACAGTCATGTTCTCGATGTCAGAAACTGCAACGCCAGCTTTTTGAGCAAGTTGAGTTAATGCACGGTTGTGGTCAAGACGCAGCATAGCTGTGAAGTTTTTCGCTGGAAGATCTGGAGCAGATTTCATTGCGATGTAAGCATTTGTATTTGCTGGGTTACCAACAACTAATACTTTAACATCACGGCTAGCAACTTTATTTAAAGCTTGACCTTGACCAATGAAGATCTCGCCATTTACTTTCAATAAGTCAGCACGTTCCATACCAGGACCACGTGGACGTGAACCTACTAATAACGCATAGTCAGCATCTTTAAATGCAACTTCTGGATCATCAGTCCCGATCATGCCTGCCAATAATGGGAAAGCACAGTCATCAAGTTCCATCATTACGCCTTTAAGCGCTTGTTGAGCTTTCTCAAAAGGAACTTCAAGCAATTGTAAAATTACAGGTTGATCTTTACCTAACATTTCACCGCTAGCGATACGGAATAATAAGCTATAACCAATTTGACCTGCAGCGCCTGTAACGGCAACACGAACGGGTTGCTTCATGTGATATTCTCCAATGAGATGCGTTAGCACGATTGAATTCTTTTGTTATTCAACCGAATTATCATAAACGGCAAAGATTGTACTCTAAAGCGAACGCAGATGCATGTAAAAGAGAATGGATTTCAACAAAAGTCTGATAGAAAATACAAATTAATTCAGAAAAAAAGCTTAATAACTTCCTTTAATTGTAAATTCACTTGGACATCCTGTGACCACATGACTCGAACACTGTTTGTACTGACCGTTTTTCTGATAGCACACTCGAATCTCAGTCAAAATAGAGTCAAATTTGGATGCTTGGCAAGTAAATCGAATTCCATTGGGTGGTAGAGAAGGATTTAGTTTAGTGAATTGCTGCCTTAAATTTTCTTTTTGTACTTCAATCGTATTAGGGCTAGTCAAATCAGCAGGTATTTTTAACCGTTCCGCAAAATTAATAATCGTTCTGAAATATTGACTCGCATTCATTGGCACACAGCCACCGACATTTTGCCAAAGTTGTACCCGTGCATTTTCATCAGGCATCACACGTGCAACCACTTTAGCTTGTAGGGGGGATAATTTAGCCGATGATTTTGTTTGACAGTCTCGACCAACAGGAACTTCAGGTAATAAACTTGAGATCGTCAAAGAATAACCTTCTAAACATTTACGTTGTTTTTGGCGTGAAGAATCAAATGAACAGACAGCAGGTGTCATTTGGACATGCATCACATATCCAGCAATATCAGCTTTGTCCGCTGCATATAATGGAACAGCAAATGAAAGAGCTAAATAACAGATTAGTATCTGTATAGCCCTAAACATTGATTCCTTCATCAAGCACATTGATTTCATCAAATACAAAAACTTCATTATCTCAAGTTCAACGATGCCATGCGTTAAGGTTCATTACGTACAGGAATAATACTCATACGTTTTTCCAGAGATTGAGGTCCCTGCCCTAACACTACCCCATAGTGTGTTGCATTGGTCATGACATGTTTTACATAGTCACGTGTTTCTAATAAAGGAATTGACTCAGTGTATTGATCAGCCGAAATTGGTTGAAAATCAGGTTGCCAACGACGTGCACGATTTGGACCAGCATTATAACCCGCTGTCGCAAGCACTGCATTTCCGCTCAATTGACCATGAATCATCGAAAGATAAAATGTCCCATATCGAATATTCGTGTTCATTTCACTCAATGCCGCAGGGTTATAGGTTTCTCCCATTTGTCGAGCAATCAATTTGGCCGTGTTTGGCATGATCTGCATCAAACCACCAGCCCCGACATGCGACCTCGCTGTGGTCACGAATCGACTTTCTTGGCGCATTAAACCATACGCCCAAGCTGGATCAATACCAGCATTGTAACTATGACTAGTCACATTACTACGATGCGGCGTTGCAAAACGGTAGGTATCATTGTGTCGAGTGCTGGTTCGATCAGCCGCATAAATTGCTCGATCATACCAGCCCATATCATGTGCGCGCTTAGCAGCCGCCAATAATAAACCATCGTCTTTTTGTAGATAAGCCTGTCTGACAGCCCAGTTCCATTCTCTATTGGTATAATTGGCAGGAGCATTAATATCACGTAAAGCGAATGCACGTCTAAAGTGAATATTTTGGTTTAAACGCTGAATATCTTGTGCGCTTGGTTGTTCATTATAAGGTTGATGATTGTATCGCTCACCTAAACGATCTTTAGCAAGCAAGTTGTGATAATCATCACCAGCTTGCGCTAGTTTGCGATAAATTTGTTGAGCTGCTAACTTCGAGTCTTTGTCATTTCTTTGCTCTGATGCGCGAGCCAACCAATATTGCCAACGATCTTCTTGTTTTTGTGTGACCGACATTGAGTCTACTGCACGAATTACACTTTCCCATGCACCAAATCGCACCGCTTGACGCGCATAAATTTCAGCTTCTTCAGGACTAAATGGATAACCATAACTCTTATCAAATGCATTTAATACTTCACGATTAAAACCATTTTTCATTACAGTTGTACCACCAACATAGCCGATAGTACGATACAAATATTTTTGTACTGGACTTGGTAAATCTTGAGCAACACGTTGCACATTGCCTAAAGCATTAGTTAAATCACTATCTGCTACGCGACCTAACGCAAAAATTAAATAGGCGTAATCCGCGTCATTGGCTTTTGGCGCACTCCATAGGTACGCGAGAGGATTAGATTGAATTTGATTAAACTGGGCCAGAGATAAACTTAAACCCATAGTTTGTGCAGTTGCGATTGCTTGCCCCGACTGACCAGCTCTAAGTTGTCCCCATAAACGTTGTTGACGATCTTGAGCAGTCATTAAGGGGCTTGATAACATCATACGCCCCAAACCATTACATGATTCAGGTTGGGTATTTGTTGCCAACCAAATATCCTTATATTCTGCATAAACCAAACTATCCCCAGTTTGAGCTCGAACCTGCGCCACAGCACAACTTTCGTCTTGATCAGGGTTCGTTACATAACTGAGGACTGGTTTTGCCTCACTAAAGTTCGCTTGTTTTACCTTTTCTTCAACATAATCTGCTGCTAACTTTTCAGCCATTGCAGACTTTGGATAACGTTGCGCAAAATTGATAATTGAAGATGCTGGCTGAAACCCAAGATTACTATTCAATTTCCAATATTCTGGGTAGTAACCCAAAACATCATTTTGCATCTCATATTGGTACTGATCGAGCAATGCGGTATTCCCCGCATTCGCAGCACGTAAAGCATCATTAAACTGATCATCTAAAGCATAAACAGACGAACACGCAAGCAAACCACCAACAACAAAACTACGTTGTAAGATTTTCTTGTTATTTAGTTTTATTTTGAGGTGTGGAACTGAATTGTGTTGCTTATTCATCTTCATCGATACATTTGCCTAATTTCGCCTGCGATTATAGTTTAATAACTCTCAAGTCTTTCTATTGTTGTGTTATGTAACTTGCTGATTCATATTCATTAAAATTCACGTATTTTCATCCACAAAGTGTCCATTTTAGTCATTTTTTTATTCTCAGCGTACATTCAAAAATGCTGCTATAATCCGCGGTTTGTTTAAATCCACCTCGTTTAGGAGCCTGCATGACGGTTCAAACATTCACTCCTAGTGCTACAAAAGCTGCCTCAGAAAACACTGTTACCCAGCCAACGCACACCACTGATGTTTCAATGAAGAAGTTATATATTGAAACTCAAGGGTGTCAGATGAATGAGTATGACAGTCATCGTATGGCAGATTTGCTTGGCGACTCACACGGCTACGTTCTGACCACAAATCCAAACGAAGCTGATATCTTGTTAATGAACACTTGTTCAATTCGTGAAAAGGCGCAAGAGAAAGTCTTTAGTGAGCTTGGTCGCTGGCGCAAACTGAAAGAACAAAATCCTGACCTAGTGATTGGTGTCGGTGGCTGTGTTGCTTCTCAAGAAGGTGACAACATTCAAAAGCGCGCACCTTATGTCGACATGGTATTCGGTCCACAAACCCTACACCGCTTGCCACAAATGCTTGATCAGCATCAAGCCCAAGTGGAAAAGCCAAAGAAAGAAAAAATCAAATTAGTTGATATTTCTTTTCCAGATATTGAGAAATTTGATTTCTTACCTGAACCACGTGTTGAAGGTTTTAAAGCATTTGTCTCGATCATGGAAGGCTGTTCGAAATATTGTTCATTCTGCGTAGTCCCTTACACACGCGGTGAAGAAGTTTCGCGCCCTCTCGATGATGTGTTAGCAGAAATTGCTGGATTGGCAGAGAAAGGTGTTCGTGAAATTAGCCTGCTTGGTCAAAATGTAAATGGTTATCGTGGTGAAACCTTTGAAGGTGGCATTTGCACATTCCCTGAATTACTGCGCTTAGTTGCTGAAATTCCAGGGATTGGTCGTTTACGTTATACCACCTCTCACCCATTAGAGTTTTCTGATGAGTTGATTCAATGTTATCGTGATTTGCCTCAGATGGTTTCGCATTTGCATTTACCTGTACAAAGTGGTTCAAACGATGTATTGCAAGCCATGAAGCGCAATCACACGATTGATGTCTACATCGATAAAATCGCAAAACTACGCAAAGTTCGCCCTGATATGCATTTATCAAGTGACTTCATTATTGGCTTCCCTGGCGAAACGGATGAGCACTTCGCTGAGACTTTGCAGTTTATTAAAGATTTAGATTTTGACCACTCTTATAGTTTCGTTTATTCAAAACGCCCTGGTACACCTGCTTCTGAACTTCCTGATGACACTCCAGAGCAAGTGAAAAAAGATCGTTTAGCACAAGTACAACAAGTGATTAAACAATCTAGTATCGATAAAACTGATGCGATGCTGGGTAAAATTGAACGCGTACTGATTGAAAAAGTTTCTGATAAAGATCCAAATCTTCTGATCGGTACAGCGGACAACACTCGTCTTGTTACTTTTATCGGTGATGCAGCTTGGGTTGGACGTTTTGCTGAAATTGAGATTACTGAAATCAAAACTTTAAATTTAGTTTATGGTGAACTCTTGAATCTTGAACCTGACGTGGCGTAATGTAAGGGTATTCTTACAAGACAACATAAAGGGTTTCTCTTGACTGCAGCGATTCGACGTACAGTAACGTTCCCTGAAATTTCCATGGAACGTTTAAAAAGCATGCTCGGTGCGTATAACGGGCATTTAAAACAAATCGAACAACGTTTAGATGTCAAAATAACTCACCGAGGCGATGCCTTTTACTTAGACGGTGATATCGAAGCGGTCGAACGAGCCGAAGCACTTTTGCAACGGCTCTTTCAAGAATCTGAAATTTCTTCTCAAATCAGTGCGGATGTACTTCATTTAATGATTCAAGGATCTCAAACTGATCGTGAATTTTTGGATGACTCTGATCAAGAACATACTGGGCTTGATAACGTTTGGCTACAAACGCGTAAAGGCCGCATCAATCCACGTGGCGCAAATCAAAAACGCTATGTACAACGTATCTTACAAAGCGATATCTCCTTCGGTATAGGGCCTGCGGGTACAGGTAAAACCTATCTTGCAGTCGCTGCAGCAGTAGATATGCTCGAACGTAATGAAATTCAACGTATCTTACTGGTACGTCCTGCAGTTGAAGCAGGTGAGAAACTTGGTTTTTTACCAGGTGACTTAACTCAAAAAATTGATCCTTACCTTCGACCACTTTACGATGCCCTATATGAAATGCTGGGCTTTGAAAAAGTAGCTAAACTCATTGAACGCCAAGTGATTGAAGTAGCACCTCTCGCCTATATGCGCGGACGCACACTGAATCATTCTTTTGTCATTTTGGACGAAGCTCAGAATACAACGCCTGAACAGATGAAAATGTTCCTTACACGCCTAGGGTTCGGTTCAAGAGCGGTGATAACGGGTGACGTAACACAAGTGGATTTACCTCGTGGTCAGCAATCAGGTTTGGCTCATGCCTTACGTGTTCTTGAAAACGTCCATGAAATTCATATCACGCGCTTCCACTCTCGAGATGTAGTGCGTCACCAACTGGTACAAAAAATTGTCGAAGCTTATGAAGGCTGGGATAGCGAACAACAACGTTTGTCAGCAGAAGCTCGTGCTGAACGCAAAGCGAGACAAGAAGCACTGGTAGCAGAAAATGATGAGAAAGCTGACGCTCAACATTAATGAATATGCTTTTAGTGTGATATTAAAAAAAGGCACTTGAAATCTGTAGGCTCCATGGTCATTACCGAGTTAAGTATATGAGTGTGAGTAGCCTACAGTGATCTAAATGAGGATAGTTTTGTGTTTTGTCAGCAAACTTATGGATCATCAATTTTTTGAAAGATGGCACATGAAAAGACAAATGATGCAACAAATTGGATCAATATGCAGTAAAGCAATCCTCCAGTCTTCTTTCTATCCCATTGAGTTTCACTCTAAGTTTGTAGATGCAATTTATATTTAAGGATCTATTTTGAAAATCAATTTAAGTCTTCAACAAGACTTTCAAGCCAATGATTTACCATTGAAGCGTGGTCAAATCAAAAAACAAATTGAAACTGCATTACGTCATGTTGGTTTTGACGCAGATTGTGAGATTGGCATTGCTTGCGTTGATCTTACAGAAAGTCATGAACTGAATTTGCAATACCGAGAGAAAGACAAACCAACCAATGTCTTATCTTTTCCAAGCGATATTCCAGAAGAAATGCTCAGCTTACTCGAAGCAGAGCCTTTAGGTGACTTGGTCATCTGTATTCCTGTTGTGTTACAAGAAGCAGCAGAGCAACAAAAAACACCAAGTGATCATTTCACTCACTTACTCGTGCATGGGATTTTACATTTACTCGGCTACGACCATGAAACCAGTGAAGCCGAAGCTGAAGAAATGGAAGCTTTGGAAATTGAGATTCTGAAAAAACTTGGGATCAGTAATCCTTACCAAGCTGATGAAAATTAAGCCTGAGTCCTATGTATATCGTTATTTTTAAAGCCACCATTAGACAATTGGATTCTACTTACACAGAAATGGCACAAAAGCTTAGAGATAAAGCAATCGACCAATATCACTGTGTTAAGTTTGAAGCATGTTGTGAAAATGATTTTGAAATAGCGTTGTCTTACTGGAACAGCCTCGAAGATATTCAACGCTGGCAACAAGATGCTGAACATTTAGTTGCCCAACACTTAGGTAAAGAAAAATGGTACCAGCATTTTAATATCGAAATCTGCAAAATCGAACGGACTTACTCAAGTACAAATATAGATTGTGAATAAGCGAGAACTTATCCACAATTTTAAAACGGCTGAATACAATTTCAGCCGTTTTTTCAATTCTTAAAATTGATATCGTAATGTAAAGGTCACATTACGAGGTGCGCCATACACCATCAAATTATCGCCAATGCCAGTATAGTATTTTTTGTCAAAAATATTATTCAAATTGATCTGAGCTTTAATATTTGAATCTATATCATAGCCAAGCATTAAATTTGCTAAAGCATAGGCATCCTGGGTGATGCGTTTGTCACCATCTCCTGTATAAAACTTACTCTTGTAATTTACACCGCCGCCAATACTCCATTTATCTAACTTATATTTGGTGAATAAATTGGCGTTAGTTCTTGAAGACATTGTTTGCACTTCATTACCCTGAGCATCTTTGGCATTGAAATGAGCAATACCAAAACTTAAATTCCAGTTATTGGCAATTTCTCCATCTAACTCAAATTCAACACCTTTGCTTTCGACACCATCAGCACTACGGTACGCTTTTTCTGTTGTTGGTGTTCCATCTGGACTCAGTATAAAACTTCCTGTTTCTTCTGCAACATTATCTTGCTTGGTTTGGAATACCGATAAAGCAGCATTCAGCTTTCCATTTAAGAACTCCCCTTTTAAACCTGTCTCATAACTTTTACCTTCTCGTGGATCAAGGTACTGCTTATCTATATCTCGTTTATCTTCTGGTTTAAAAATACTGGTATAACTCGCATACCAAGAATACTGATCAAGAAAATCAAAAACTAAACCTGCATATGGAGTTACTTCATTTTTGAATTTTCTATTTCCTACACCATCATCACTCTCATATTTCCAGTTTGATAACCGTATGCCTGTAATTAATTTCAAAGGCTCAGCTAAGCTAAATTTACCTGCCAAATAAGCGCCTGTTTGAGTCGTTTTATTAGGAACTTGATAGACATTGTTATTTTGAATCGATCCTAATAACGGTACATTTGGATGATCAAAATCAAGTACCGCATCTGATGCAATTTGAGGATTACCTGAATACCATGTGTCTTTTTGTGCTTGGTTATACATAAAACCTGCCACAATTTCTTGCTCTAAACCACCAATAGAAAAGGGAGCAGAAAGATAAGTATCAATATTATTTTCTTTCGTCTTAGTGGCATCAGACCAAGTCATTAATGTACCTTTACTGGTATTTGTAGTTTTATCGAAACTCCCCCACAAATAGAGCAATGCAGTATCTTGTTTTACTTCACGATATGCATAATTCACATGCAAATTCAAATCATTGAATAGATTTTGTTTCAAGGTTGCAAAGGCTGTGGTGGTGTCCGTATTCCAATAAGTCCAATCAGAAGTTACTGTTTTGGATCGATCAAAATCAACGCGTTGACCATTACTATCAAATGCTGGTAATCCGCCCCACCGTACTCCATCACGCTCTAAGTTTTGATAACCTGCCCCAACAGAGACATAGGTTTTGTCGCTGATATCAGCATCAACCACCCCATATACAACATTATTATTTTTCTCATACCCTTTCATAAAAGAGTCAGTGTCTTCGTGCTTTACCACGACACGACCACGAACTGTTCCATCCGTATTCAATGGTGTAGAAATATCTGCCGAGCTCGTCCATGCATTCCATGAACCCAAAGAAGTACTTACCTGCCCAGTTAGTTCTTTCGCATTAGCATGCTTTCGAATCATATTGATAGCTATTGCTGGGTTACCAGCACCAGTCATTAAACCGTTTGCCCCTTTGACCAACTCTACGCGATCATACATTGTTAAATCAGGATCATTTGCTTCCATCCCCACATTACTGGGAACACCATCAAATAAATAATAGTCAACATCAAAGCCTCGCGCTGTAGGATATTGACGCTCATCCCATTGGTTAACTGACACACCTGTGACATTATTTAATAGATCCTGAAAAGAACTGATATTGGCATCATCCAAATACTCACGAGTTAAAACCTTAACGGATTGTGGCGTTTCACGAAGCGATAGACTCAACTTAGTCGCTGTATTTGCACTCTTGGCCGTATAACTTTGAGTTCCCTCTGTAACTGAGGATTGATCATCTTGTGCTTTGAGGCTAATCGTAGGTAGTGCAACTGTCGATGAAGAGGTGCTGGTTTCTGCAGAGGCAAATGAAGGAAGTAATATCGCCATCGCCAATATAAGAGGATGGGCTTTAAAAGATTGAAAAGTCTGAGATTGATGCATGGGAAATTTCCTTATGCAAAGATATGAGATTTAAAATGCATGCGCCGATCTCCCCCAGAGCATTTACTTTTCAGCACAGGAGCGCATACAAAACAATTAAAAACACAATGCAAATGATAATTATTTTTATTATCAATTCAAGTTTTATTTATGAAATGTAATAGCGTGTTGTAAAAAAAGAAAAATGAATAACAACAAAAAAAGCTATCTAATTGTATTAAATAGCTTTTGATAAATGATTTATTTTTTTAAAATCAATGCACTTCAAACTCAGCATCCACGGGATCAAAACGCCAAGTCCGAATGATACGTAATTCAGAAATATCCTTCTTCATCGTTGAATCAAATGCACCAAAAGGGGCTCCACGGCGCACTGAAGCCTTAGCTGCTTCATCTAAAATAGAATGTCCCGAACTCTCAATTAAACGAATTGCACGTATCCCACCCTGTGAGTTCAGAATAACCATTAATCTAACTTCACCCGATAACCGCTGTTGTTTAGCAGCATCTGGGTAATAGCGATTTCCGTACAGCTCAACTTTTTGGCGGAATTTATCTAGATACGCAGCAGAAGCATCCTGTTTAGCTTGAATACCATCTACCGTTTTAATCCGTTGTTTACGGCTAAAATTTTGTTGTCGTTGTAAATACTGAGCTTCAAGACTAGCAACCATGGCAGCTTTTGCTTGGAACTGACTTTGTAAATCCTCTAAGGCTTTTTTACGCTCGCTTTGTTCTGCCTGTTTCTGCCAGCTTAATACGGTCATTAAAACTTTTTCTTCAAATTTTAACTCGCGCTTTTGCTGAATTTTTTCTAAGCTTTCAAACTCAGTTTCACCAGTAGTCGCATCAGCCTGCATCGGTGAAGGCATATCACTCGACATGCGATGTGCTTCTCGAAACTCACCTGAACCCTTTTGATCAGCTTGAGCGAGAAAATCAGCATTTTCTACTTTATCAGTACTAGGGCGAATTGAAACTGCGATTTCCTTTGTGGAGGTATCGGATGGAGTTGGCATAGTAAACTGTACCGCAAGCACAGCCAAATGCAGAAGCAATGCTAAAATCACAGCCCCTACAAAAATTGAGTCTTGCCACCAATGAGATGACAACTCCGAACGAAAATTTATTTTATTCCACATGGCATCTTAGCGGCAAAAATTGCCTCATCCCCAACGGCAAAGCCGTATAAAAAGCCGAACCAGTATTCAAAATTTTACAAAAATATGATCCACTTATAGTTACAGTGTATCCATACCATCATTTTATGAAAATGTAGCAATTAATTTTGCTACACTGCAAGTCAGAAATTTATTTTTATTTTTTAGTTATTACAAAGATCGTGGCATTGCTATCTAAAACAATTCACTTTCTGGAACAACTTTTATGCAAACGCTAATTTCATCTGTTGTTAAACGTCTACGTAAAGTTTACCAAAAAGCCGAAGAATTCATCGAAGAAGAAAGAGAGTTTTCGCTTTCACAAGTATTTGTGAACGCGACGATGGAGCGTTATGTCACCGAAAAAGTTGAAATCATTAAAGACCTGCATGCTGATTTATATGATGGCTGGTTAAGACTGTACTCGACGATAGACGTCAAAGGTCTACATACCACCCTTTCTGTTGATTTAAAGCTGTTGCAGATGGAAATGAATAAAGATGTTCAACTTATGGTTTTTGAGCAAATCAGTAACACTCAAGTGATTGAGGCGAGTTTCAAAAACATTTTCCAAAAATGGGGCTTTCATCTTGCGATTTGGTATTACCAAAAGTTTCGTGAGGCAGATCCTTTAGGGAAAATTTTAGAACACTTTGAAGTCGTAACCGTAAAAGATGATTTACTTTATCTAGATTTAAATCGCTGGTTTAGTAAAAAGCCAAGTATTATTGAGACCCTGAGTAAGGTGCATGTAAATCGTGCACGTGTCCGACCAGCAGAATTAATTGTTTGGGGAAATGTGAATCTTACAGCGATCCTCTCCCCATCCAATGAATTTGATGAGGAAGATGATTTAGATATTAGCGAAGTTACTCCAATCCAGCAAAAAGACTCAAAAAGATAATTCTAAACACCCTGTGGCAGCATGTTATTTATACTCTGCCACAGAAAACTCCAACTTCATGATTAATACGAAAAATTAACAAGCGCTCAGTAAAAAACCTGATCTTTTCTTCATAATCTACAGGCATAATAACAACAAATCGTAATGATATCTGGATGATCCCATCAAATGCTCATCCAAAGGACACAATGCTATGACAAACAAATTTACTAAGTTTTTGAGTATTGCAACGGTAACTTCTGCAACACTTGCTTGTGCAAGCTTCTTTAGCCATGCCTATGCAATGGCGCCATTCCAAGCGAGCTATCAATTTAGTTATAACAACAAGAATTTGGGTTCAGCAACTCGTACATTATCTCAGCAAGGCAACAACTGGACCTATAAATTTGTTGCTAAAGCGGGTGGTATTGCTTCTGCATCTGAAACCAGTCAATTTGCTTTCTCAGATAACAAAATCACTTCACAAAAGTTCAGTCGTACCAGTAAAATTTTAGTGCACAACAACACGATGAATATTAACTTCAATCCAACTGCTAAAGTGATTAACACCCAAAAAGATGACAAGAAACGTTCTTTTGCTTGGCAAGCTGGTGTTTTGGACGAGTTAAATGCTGAGTTACAAGTTCGTGAAGATTTAAAAAACGGCAATACCTTGCAACCACGTTATTATATTTCGGATGCGAAAGGTGTCGATGAGCGACGTTTTATTAAACAAGGCACTGAAAGTATTAAAACCAGTTATGGGACATTTAATACGATCAAAGTCGTATTACAACACAGCAAACCTGAACGCAATACCGTATTTTGGTTAGCTCCAAAATTAGATTATCTTCCTGTAAAAGTGACACATAATGATGGTAAATCATCCTATGGACTATTATTGACTGGCTATTCGGGTAAAACCAATTAACCATCTGGTCAATTTTAGCTTGCAATTTTTTGGATGCTTTTTAAAATATGCCTTTGCTTGAAAAAGCATCCGTTTAGAGGATTCTCCCGTGTACGCTTTAGAACAGAAAATCTTAAATGAAGGTATCGTTCTATCTGATCAAGTATTGAAAGTTGACGCTTTCTTAAATCACCAAATCGATCCTGTGTTAATGCAACAGATTGGTAAAGAGTTTGCTGCGCGTTTTAAAGATGCAGGCATTACTAAGATTATTACCATTGAAGCATCTGGGATTGCACCTGCGATCATGGCAGGTTTAGAGCTTGGTGTTCCTGTGATTTTTGCTCGTAAATACCAGTCATTGACTTTAAAAGATGATCTTTATCGTTCTAAAGTGTTCTCATTCACTAAGCAGACTGAAAGCACAATTGCTATTTCAAACAAGCATCTTAATTCAACTGATAAAGCGTTGGTTATTGATGACTTCTTGGCGAATGGTCAAGCTGCATTAGGTTTAATCGATCTTATTCATCAAGCAAATGCTGAAGTTGTAGGCGTGGGTATCGTGATTGAAAAATCATTCCAACCAGGTCGAGATGTATTACTTGAAAAAGGTTATCGCGTGGAATCTTTAGCACGTGTTAAATCCCTTGCTGATGGCAAAGTAACCTTTGTTACTGAATAAAGATGACTAGAAACAAAGAGCGCTTATAGAGCGCTCTTTGTATTTTTAAAGAATAGAAATATTATAAGCAGGAATAATCAAGTATCATTCCCTATCAAAGATGTTGAGCAGGTTAAGCTGTTTAACATGTAAGTTCACAAACGATTTTAGAGAGCGTTATGCGTACATATTTAGACCTTTTACAACATATCCTAGACAATGGCGGTGACAAGGGTGACCGTACAGGTACAGGTACACGTTCTGTATTTGGTCATCAAATGCGTTTTGATCTTTCTAAAGGTTTTCCATTACTAACCACTAAGAAAGTTCACTTTCGTTCAATTGTAATTGAGCTTCTTTGGTTTCTCAAAGGTGATACTAACGTTCAATATCTCAAAGACAATAAAGTCACTATTTGGGATGAATGGGCAACTGCTGAGCAAACAGCTCGCTTCGGTCGACCTGAAGGTGAGCTTGGTCCTGTATATGGGCATCAGTGGCGTAACTTTGGTGCTAGCCAAAATGAAGATGGTAGTTACCAACAAAATGGTTTTGACCAAATTAAATGGCTCGTCAATGAAATCAAAACCAATCCGAATTCACGTCGCTTAATCGTTTCGGGCTGGAATCCAAATGAGGCAGGTAAGGTTGCTTTACCACCTTGTCATACTCTGTTCCAATTTTTTGTACATGATAACAAACTCTCCTGCCAACTTTATCAACGTAGTGCAGATGTATTTTTAGGTGTGCCATTTAATATTGCTAGCTATGCCCTACTCACCCATATGATTGCACAAGTCTGTGGTTTAGATGTTGGGGACTTTGTTTGGACTGGTGGTGATACACACTTATATGCAAACCACTTTGAGCAAGCCAAATTACAACTTACTCGTGAACCGTTACCGTTATGTCAGTTAAAGCTCAATCCTGATGTCAAAGATATTTTCGACTTTAAGTTTGAAGACATCGAAATCGTAGGATACGAATCACATCCAGCAATTAAAGCACCTGTAGCAGTTTAACGATAAGTGAGATCAAGAAAATGGCATGGCAAGGTATCGAAGTTGTTCACGTTGTCGCAATGGATAAGAACAACTGTATCGGCAAAGGCAATGCATTGCCTTGGCATATCTCTGCTGATCTAAAACATTTCAAAGCGATTACTCAAGGTGGCGTTGTCATCATGGGTCGTAAAACTTTAGAGTCTATGGGTCGCCCGCTACCTAATCGTGTGAATTGGGTGATTACTCGTGATCCATCATGGCAATTTGAAGGTGTAAAGGTCGCTCATAGCATTGAAGATGCCTTAAATGAAGCACTTACAGACGTACAACATTCTGAAAAAGCGTCTTTATTTATTATTGGTGGTGGAGAGATTTTCACTCAAACCCTCAACATCGCTGATCGTCTAGAATTGACTCATGTTGATTTAGATGTACAAGGTGATGCACATTACCCGAAAATCTCTGAGGATTTCCAAAAAGTAAACTCAGAACATCATCAAGATGAAAAATCGCTGGTTAAGTTTGAGTTTGCGACCTATCAAAAATAAATAATGGATCGCACAGGACTATGCAGAATATTGGATCACGTGAGTTTTTTCTCGCTTTAGGAATAGGTCTGCTCCATAGTCTTTTCACCTTATTTGTGGTCCTGTCTAGCGTGTGGTTATGTCTTGCACTTTGGATCCAACAGCCTCTTGGTTCAGTCTTCAGTCGTATTGTGATTGTGGTCTGGACCATTTTTGCTTTAAGTCTAATTGGTGTATACGTTAGTGGTCATCTTTTCAGCCGTCGCACAGATATCATTATTTACTGCCTTGCATTTGCTTGTTCATTGATCTGGTATTTTTCCATTCAAGCGAAACAAGACCGCGAATGGGATCCTGAAGTTGCACAGCAGCTTTACTATGAAAAACAAGGTGATCTTGTCCATTTGCATAATATTCGGAACTTTAGCTGGCATACAGATGGAACCTATGAAATACACTGGGAAGATCGCAAAATAGATTTAAATAAAATCACAGGTGTTAATGTCATTACTTCCTACTGGATGGGTCCACAGATTGCACACACCCTAGTAAGTTTTGATTTTTCAGATCAAAAACCTCTGGTTTTCTCAATTGAAATCCGAAAAGAAAAAGGCGAAGAATTCTCTGCTGTGGGAGGTTTTTTCCGAAAATATGAACTTAGCCTAGTTGCATCAGATGAAAAAGATATTGTGTATACACGCAGTAACGTTCGTCATGAGCAAGTGTATTTATTTCCAATCAAAATGCCCGCAGATCAACGTAAGGCATTATTTATAGAGTATTTACATAAGGCAGATGAATTACGAGCAGAAGCAAAATGGTACAATACTTTAACCAGTAACTGTACTACGCTGGTATTTGATATGGCTCAAGCAATTAATCCCCAACAATTACCTAAAGATTATCGATTGCTTGCCTCTGGATACTTACCTAATTACTTATATGATCTCGAAGTGCTCAACCAAAATTACAGCTTAAAAGATTGGTATCGTTTAACACATATTAATCCTCGTGCTGAGCAATTTGATCAACAAATGGATCAAAGTAGTGAAAATTTCTCAAAAATAATCCGTTTAGGTATTCCAACAGCAGATTAGATTACATACCGACACGAAATCCACAGCCATTCTTCATTTTTTCAATTCGTAATTAAAATAAAATATTCACATGAATGAGGAAATAAAATCATGTTAAAACCATTTCTCATCAGCCTAGGTTTAGCAACTACAGCCATCGTGAATGCATGCGCTACGACAACATCATTAAACTCAACTCAAACGCTTGATCATAGCACTTGGGTTGCAACACAAATTCAAGGCACACAACTTGCTTCAAGTAATAATCCTCATAGCCCACATATTCAATTTGAAAGTTCAACTCAAAGCTTTAGTAGATCAGATGGTTGCAACCGAATTCGCGGTTCATTTAAAACTGAAAATAATCAATTAAAACTTGGACCTGTCATGTCAACCAAAATGGCTTGTATAGGCGATAATGCTGCTATTTCACGCCAATATTTAGATGCTTTATCGCAAACACAACGTTACAGTTTGAAGGCGAATACTTTGCAACTACTCGATCAATCTGGAAAGGTACTGATTCAATTTAACTCATCAGCGCACATACACCATTAAATCTAATTCACCCCATAAAAAGTACAGACTTAACTGACTCTTAGGGCTTTACTTTTTTTTGGGTTCGTTTACTTTAGTAGCATTCTTAAAATAAAAATTGGGGAGTTACATGCAACAAGCTTTATTTGGCGGTGGTTGTTTTTGGTGTGTAGAAGCTGTTTTTCTACAACTTAAAGGTGTTGAAAAAGTCGTGAGTGGCTACGCCGGTGGTCATATTGCAAACCCAAGTTATGAACAAGTATGCCAAGGTGATACTCAACATGCTGAAGTCGTGCAAATTGACTTTGATGAACAGCAAATCAGTTATAGTGATTTATTAAATGTATTTTTTGCCACACATGATCCAACAACATTAAATCGTCAAGGGAATGATATTGGTACGCAATATCGCTCTGTCATCTATTATTTTAATGATGATCAAAAAGCACAAGCGCAGCAAATGATTGAAAACCTAATCAGTGAGGGTTTAAATATTGTTACAGAGCTAAGCCCCGTGCCAACGTTCTACCCAGCTGAAGATTATCATCAAAATTTTTATGCGCGCAATCCTTCACAAGGTTACTGCAATTTTAGCATTCCCCCAAAGCTCTCTAAACTACGCTGTAAGTTTACTGAGCTTCTTAAAACAGAATAGACATAAAAAAAGCAACTCGATGAGTTGCTTTTTTAAATCCTAAATCATTTTAATTTTCACTGACAAAGGCAATATCACTCAAACCTGCTTCACTAGCACGCGACATCACCTGAGCAACCGTATCATATTTCGACTCTTTATCTGCACGCAGTTGAACCGTAGGTTTTTGTTCAGCCTGCCCCGCTTCTTGGAAGCGCTTTTCTAGCTCTTCTAAACTTATTATCTGAGCATCCCAAGCAACTTCGCCATTTTGATTAATGCTAATGGTGATGGCTTTCGGCGGTGGATCAATAATTTCAGCCGTGGTTTTTGGCAAGCTTAATGGAATTGATGGGTTAGCAACCGTTGCTGTGACTAAGAAAATAATCATCAATACCAACATAATGTCGATCAGAGGAATGAGATTCATCTCATTCATACCACTGTCGTGGTCTTCACCCAATTGGAAACCCATTTTAAGCTTGACCTCCAACTAAACTTTGTTGAGTCGCTTTAGCTTCGGTTTTCGTCGTGCTTTCTTGTTGCAACATCGTATCGATCAATAAACTATGTGCCTGATCTTGTAAGTCATGTGCTAAACCACGATTGAAACGTACACAGATGTTATAAGCAAGTACCGCAGGAATTGCAACTGCAAGACCAAGACCCGTCATAATCAATGCCTCACCCACTGGTGTTGCTACTTGAGCTAAACCTGCTTGACCGCTCTTACCGACAGCAACAAGCGCGTGGAAGATTCCCCAGACTGTACCAAACAAACCAACGAATGGTGCGATCGAAGCAATGGTACCCAATACAGATACGCCCTTTTCCGCTTGAGACTTTTCAGCAGAAATTTGACGCAACAATGCTTGCTCAGCAACCGCTTTACGTTGTTCAAACGTCAATGGTTGTAGTTTAGATTTGAGCGACGTCAAAGCTTGAGCAAGTTGAGCATAAGCCTGTTGTTTTAATTGGCGAGTTCCCATTAAACGTAGAATAAAAATCGTCCACGTTGCAATCGACATTGCTAAAAGGATGAAATACAGAGTTTTACTTACTGCATCTGCATGTTGCCAATAAACTGAAAAGTTCATATACGAACTCCTGATTTAATCTGTCACAAGGACTCAAATTGATTAAGGATTAAACTCAAACGGTTGCTCTGTTTTAATCGGGTAAGCAACGCCATTTTCCATATACGGTTTAAATTTAGCATTTCGCACTGCACGTAATGCTTTTTCATCTAAATTCGGTAAGCCACTACTACGGGTAATACGTGCCGTAGTCACTCGACCTTTCTCATCAGCTTCAATATACACCGTAATCAAACGAGTCTGATTTTCTAAATCTCTCGGGGTAAATGAAACTTTTGGCGAACGACTCCATTGAATACCAGCACCTCCAATTGAAACACGCTTTGGTGATGGGTCAGCCGCAGGTTGTGGCTTCACAACTTCTTGAACAGGTTGAGGCTTTTCAACCACTTTTTCTGTTACGACAGTACTGACAACTTTCGTTTCAATCTTAGGTTCGACTTTCGGTTCTGTTTTCTGAATCACTTGTTTTGGTGTTTCAGTTTTGACTTGCTGAACTTTTTCAACTTTTTTAGGCGGTGGAGGTAAAGGTTTATCAACAACCTTGACTTCTTTAAACTCTTTTTTAGGTTCAGGTTTTGGTTGTTCTTTCGGTTTAGGTAATTCAGGCTGTGTGACTTCTTTAATTTTAACAAACTTTACTTTTAAAGGCTCTTTTTCGATTGGTCGCAGTTCAATCGTTTTCATGTGACTCACCGCCCACAAAACGCCAGCGTGTCCAATCGCAACTGCAACAAGAGCAGCGATGACTTTCTTTTTCATCGAATAAGGTGCGTTGAATGTAGCAGGAGATTGACTCATAAGAATCTAAGTACCTAATAGATGATGATACTTTCGAAAAAGCGATTTCAATCATCGGATAGAACAATAAAAGTGCCGTAATAATAAATGAGAAGTGTTTTCATTTGCAACTATTTTTTTGTGAATCTGCCGATTAGCTCACGACAAGCCAACAAAATCAATGTTATAACATTACAATAAATACATAAAAAAAAGCACGCGTTTATGCATGCTTTATTTTTTTAATTTATTTATTGAAAAACAACGGTTTTGTTGCCATCAACAATAATACGGTCTTCTAAATGCCATTTGACCGCTCGTGCCAACACGTTACGTTCAACGTCTTCACCAAGCTCACGTAATTGTTCCACGTTATAATCATGGCTTACACGTTCAACGTCCTGCTCAATGATTGGTCCCTGATCAAGATCAGCTGTTACATAATGCGCAGTTGCTCCAATCAGTTTCACTCCTTTCTCATATGCTTGTTTATATGGGTTTGCGCCCACGAAAGCAGGTAAGAATGAATGATGAATATTGATAATCTTCATTTCCCATTGAGCAACAAAATCTTCGCTTAAGATCTGCATATAACGGGCTAAGATTAATAAATCGTTGCCCTGCATCATGTCATTGATCTGTGCATAAGCTTCAACTTTATTGTCTTTATTCACTGGCACAACGTGAAATGGGATACCAAAGTTTTCAACAGCATCACGCAAATCAGGATGGTTTGAAATGACTTGAGTAATTTCACATGGCAATGATCCACGTGCATGACGCCATAAAAGCTCTAATAAAGCATGATCAACTTTTGAAACCAAAATACCAACTTTCTTCAATTCATTTACAAAAGTCAGTTTCCACTGCATTTCATAACGCTCAGCAACGTTAGCAGCAAAGGTTTGCATCAAGGCTTCTTTACGAGATTGCAAATGATCAAGTTCAAATTCAACACGCATAAAATAACGTCCGCCCTGAGCTTCTGTCGCGTATTGATCAAGTGCGGTAATGTTTGCTCCCTGATGATACAAAAAGCTCGATACAGCTTGCACGATTCCCGGCTTGTCTTCACAAGTAATCAGTAAACGTGCTGTATTGGCAGTGGTCGTGTTCATGTGGTTAATATCACTTATTCAAATCAAATTAAAATCAAGCCGAGCATTCTAGCTCTTTTTTGCGTCTGACTAAATACCTGATCACGACTCATCGTCATTTTTAAGGTTGGATAAACTTGCAAACAAATCGGATGGACCAAGTGACCGGAGCAACTGTTCATAAGTTTGACGACTTTCACCCATTAAATATGGTCCTTCTAAAAACACCATCTGTCTCAATGCTTGCCAAACCCACTTTTCTTCTAAGTGTGTGTTATCACTGATATGCCCAGACATGTACAAGAAGTTAGTCCAGTTGGTAAGAACGATCCACAAGTTAATAATCAATGCCTCAATTTCAGAATCGGTCATCTTCATCAGACCAGCATCCACAAAGGCACGATAAATCTTTTGACCTTGTTGCATCACTTGCCCTGCAAATCGCGGGTAGATTTTTCTAAAGTCTTCGTTATTTTCTACAAGATGATAAACATCACGATGAATAAAGCGATAAGCCCAAAGTTGGTTGCTCAACACCTGAAAATAACTAATTTTATCGTTTGCATTGAGTGGACGATCAACGGGTAAGGCTAACATTTCCAATGTCTCAGCCTGATATTGCTGAGCCAACTCTTTGATAATTTCTTGTTTATTACGAAAGTGATAATACAAGTTGCCAGGGCTAATCCCCAGCTCAGCCGCAATATGATTGGTTGTAACCGAACGCTCTCCACGCTCATTAAACAACTGCAAACTGATTTGCAAAATTCTATCTTTAGTTTTGTTCGGTTTAGCGTGCGACATCGTTTTTAACCATCTATAACATTATCAATAGGTTATAAAGCAAACTCATAAAGCGACTTGACACTTTAGAGTATTTACTCTAAAAATTAAAAAATAATAAGCTTTATTTTGGTCCACTCCTATGAACAGTCAAACAAAAACAACCGCTATGACACCTCATGTTGATGTAAAACGGCTACATGATTTGCTTGATCAGCAAAAAGCAGCTTACCAACGCCATCCTGTACCAAGTGCCAAAGAACGTATTGAACGTTTGGCTCGACTTAAAAATATCTTGGTAAAATATCAAGATCAATTTGCTAACGCAATTAATCAAGATTATGGCAATCGTGCGGTAATGGAAACCAAAATTGGTGAAGTTCTTACATGTTTGGAACACATCAAATATTACAGCAAGAATTTAACAGAATGGATGAAACCATCTAAGCGTCATATCAGCATGTTACACCAACCAGCAAAAGGTTGGGTAGAATATCAACCATTGGGCGTGATCGGCGTTATTGCGCCATGGAACTATCCATTATTGCTTTCAGTTGGTCCTTTGATTTGTGCATTGGCAGCGGGTAACCATGCCATGATCAAAATCTCAAGTGCATCATCAAACTTTGGTTATGTTCTTGAAAATGCTTTAGCAGAGGCATTTCCACAAGAGTTGGTTGCTGTTGTAAATGGTGGCGGTGTTATTTCTGATGCTTTCAGCCATCTACCATTTGATAAAATGATTTTCACAGGTTCTACGTCTGTTGGTAAAACAGTGATGGCGGCTGCAGCTGAAAATCTAGTTCCTGTGATATTAGAACTTGGCGGTAAATCACCGGCTCTTGTTCATTCAGCAATGAACATTCGTGATGTAGCTCAACGTATCGCTGTTGGTAAACTTTGGAATGCGGGTCAAACTTGTGTTGCTCCAGACTATATATTCTTACCTAAGGGCAAGACTGAAGACTTTACAAAGCACTATAACGACTTTGTAAATACAATGTACCCAAACCTTCGTGATAATAAAGATTACACCTCTATTATCAATGACAAGCAGTACAATCGTCTGCAAAGCTACTTAGAAGATGCACGTGACCAAGGCGCAACAATTGTTGAGTTGAATACGAAAAATGAATCTTTAACTGACGTTCGCAAGATTGCTCCAACATTGGTTACTGGTGTAACAACTGAAATGCAAATCATGAAGAATGAAATCTTCGGTCCAATCTTACCTGTTCTAGAATATGAACATATTGAAGATGCGATTCAGTTCATCAATAACCATCCACGTCCATTGGCATTCTATTATTTTGATATTGATAGTGCTCGTGCTGAATACGTAGCAAGTCGCACGCACTCTGGGCATTTTGGTATTAACCAAACACTGACCCACGTTGCACAGGATGATCTTCCATTTGGTGGCGTTGGTGCATCAGGTATGGGCAAATATCATGGTAAAGAAGGTTTCTTTAGCTTCTCTCATGAACGTTCAGTCATGTCGAATCCTGTAAGCCCTAAACTTTATAGCTTGAAGTTCATCCTTCCACCGTATAATAAAGCGATGCATAAAGTGCTTTTAAAAACACTATTCCGCTAAGCTGATCAAGGCATGATCTATCACACTAGATCATGCCCTGTTTTTACCAAATTCGCTTGTCTTTTAATCGTATTTTTGGTATAAAACGCCCCTTGAATGATTTCATCCGTTTACTTGAATGGCTAGTTGCACGAAACGGTGCTGTATAAACTAGCAATGGAGTTCACCATGTCTAAGGTTTGCCAAGTTACCGGCAAGCGTCCTATCGTTGGTAACAACGTATCGCACGCAAACAACAAAACCAAACGCCGGTTCGAGCCGAACCTGCACCACCACCGTTTTTGGTTAGAAAGCGAAAAGCGTTTTGTACGTCTTCGTTTAACCACTAAAGGTATGCGTATTATTGATAAATTGGGTATCGAGAAAGTTGTTGCTGATCTCCGTGCTCAAGGTCAAAAGATCTAAGGAGTCTGAACAATGCGTGATAAGATTCGCCTCGTTTCTACAGCTGGTACAGGTTATTTCTATACCACTACTAAAAACAAACGTACTATGCCGGAAAAAATGGAAATCAAAAAATTTGATCCAAAAATCCGTCAACACGTAATTTTCAAAGAAGCTAAAATTAAATAATTTTAGTTCTTTAAAAAAAACGACTTCTCATGAAGTCGTTTTTTTTTACTTTAAATTTCCTATCTTTTAAGATTTCTTTCTCTCACTGTATAAATGCGCTAGGCTTTAGAAAATGTTACAGCAATTTACATGATTTTTTTTGATAAATAAAAAAATTATCATCAACAAATTCGATTTTAATTGCTAAAATTTTAAGCTACTTGCTTTGGCATTTTTTATGCTTATTTTATTTTGACCTTAACCGCAACGATTAAGGAGCTTCGATGCCACATGATGTTGATTTAATCATATTACTTGCTGTTGGCTTTGGTATGGCTCTTATTTTTGGCTATATCGCAGCACGTTTACGCCTACCTCCTTTGATCGGTTATTTAATTGCGGGCATTATCATTAGCCCAAATACACCAGGTATCGTCGGTGACATTCATCTAGCCAACCAACTTGCAGAGCTAGGTGTGATGTTTTTGATGTTTGGTGTAGGAATGCACTTCTCCCTTAACGATCTATTACAAGTCCGTCGTATTGCTTTACCTGGGGCTATTCTTCAAATCGCTGTCGCTACCCTCTTAGGTATGGGAGTTTCAATGCTCTGGGGCTGGGGTTTTGGCTCAGCACTCATTTTTGGTTTAAGTCTTTCCTGTGCCAGTACGGTTGTATTATTAAAAGCCCTAGGGGATCGTGGTTTACTTGATTCTGTTAATGGAAAAATTGCTGTCGGTTGGCTATTGGTTGAAGACCTTGTCATGGTCTTGGCTTTAGTATTGTTACCTGCAACTGCGGTTTTACTGGGCGGGCATGCATTACCCAACACAGATCCATCTCAAAGTATTTGGGTCACGATTGGTATTACTTTACTAAAAGTCACAGGCTTTATTGCATTTATGTTGATCATCGGCAAACGACTTGTTCCGATGATCATGCAGTTTGTCGCTCGTTTGGGTTCTCGTGAGTTATTTACGCTTACTGTAGTTGCTGCTGCAGTTTCAATTGCATATGGCTCTTATGCTGTATTTGGCGTTTCTATGGCACTCGGTGCGTTCTTTGCGGGAATGGTGGTTAAAGAGTCTGACTTTAGCCATCGTGCTGAAGAAGAAACCCTTCCGCTACGTGAAATCTTTTCGATTCTATTTTTTGTTTCCGTTGGAATGCTCTTTGATCCAAGAATATTGGTCGAAGAACCACTCCATATCTTAGCTGTCGTCGCAATCATCATGGTCGGTAAAACATTAGCTGCCATGGCATTGGTTTTATTCTTCCGTTATCCAATCAATACTGCATTGACTGTCGGTGCAAGTTTGGCACAAATCGGAGAATTCTCTTTCATTTTAGCGACGCTAGGTTTAGCTCTAGGATTACTTACACCTGAGGCGCAAAACCTAATTCTTGCAGGTGCATTATTTTCAATTACACTTAATTCTTTTGTGTTTTCTGCAATTGAACCTGCACAACGCTGGATTCGTGAGCGCTCACATTTAGCCCGTCTACTAGAGCGTAGTGGTGACCCATTAGCAATGTTACCTGACGAAGTTGATCAGTCCTATCTTCGTGATCAGGTGGTAATCATTGGCTATGGTGGTGTTGGACGTCGTATCAGTGAAAATCTGATTGAGCAGAACATCAAAGTCGTTATTGCTGAAGAAAATCGTGAGATTGTTGAGAAGTTACGTGCTAGTGGTATTGCAGCCGTGAGTGGTGAAGCCACTGAACCAAATGTATTGATCCAAGCACATATTCAACATGCACGTTTATTGGTGATTTCACCCATGGATATCCTCGACATCCATCGAATTGTCGATATTTCAAAACAGCTAAATCCAGAGATACAGGTATTAATCTGTGCCGAGAGTAAGGAAGAAGCCGCTGTTATCCGTGAGGAAAATATTGGTGAGGTATTCTACGCAAAAGAAGAAATGGCAAAGAATATGAGCCATCATATTTTGAATCAGATCGAGCTTGCGCATCAACCGAATGCTCATTGATTGTTTGGTCATATAAAAAAGCGTACTCAAGGTACGCTTTTTTATTATTAGCTTAAATGTTTAGGTTTTTCATCAACGACTTCGGCTTGCCACTGATTCATTTGTTTCTCTAATAAACCAAATAGAGCTGCTTGAATCATATGTTGTGCCACAAGAGGTGTTTGATCACCTAAGATCGCTTTTACTTCTTCACTGAACTGAATTTTTACAAGAGGTTCATTTTCTGAACCCGCATTACGTAAAGCAAGCTCACCACCTTCAAGTTGAACCAATTCAAGAATCGCTTCCTGACTACCAAATAATTCTTTTAACTGTTGCATAGACATCTATTTTCTCCATGATTCAACATGGTGGCAAAGCACCCTTGCACTTTACAATCTCACGTCTTACTTATATAGGTACGGCGTGCTTAGATTTCAAGTCAGTAACGATCTTGCTGGAGTTAGAATTCAACCATTTCATTACGAAAACCATCGATCAAATGACTCAATTCACGATGCCATTCTCGGAGAATCTTTGAATCTGGCAACCACGCTTGAGGACTTTGAGTGACTTTAATAATCAGGTTTGAAGATGTTTCACTTTCTGGCTCAGGAGAAGTTGGTTCAGGCGCGTATTGGCACATGCGATAAGCACGTTTTAACTCAGCAATGAACCCATCTTTGGCCAATTGCTGCAATACTGCAACCTCTGGAGAAACTTGACCTTTATCAGCCATGTGTTCTTCAATTGATTTAAATGTTGGTTGCATATCATTGAGACGATAATAGCGAACCAACTCTTGAAGAAAAGCCAAAATTGCACCATGCAAATGAAAAACTGCTGCTTCGCGATGTGCCTGTGCTTGTTGGATATTGTCAGTTTGCTCTGCTTGTTGACATGCGAGACGAGCAAAATAGAGTTTTTGATTGGTACGATCGGCATGATAGCGAGCAACACGAGACATAATAAATCCCTATCTTCATTTAAAACGAAAACTGATTGTAAAGCGTATTGGAGATGAAAAAAATAGCACTTATAGATTCAATTCAAGACGATAAAGTTTTCGTTTCGCAATTGCTTCAATTGGTTGCTTTAAAGGACGTACATTTGAAATAACCCAAGCGAAATATTCATCCGCCCAATCAGTTGCACAAGCTGCATCAATTTCTTGAGCCAACCAAGGATGTACTGACTCGATATCGATCAAAGCCACTACTTTGCCCATCTCTTCATCGCCATCATTATTCAAAAAGTGCGTATTCTCAACAATCACTAAATCTTTAAGCGGTAATTTCTCAGGTCGCCACGAGCGAACCGCTAAGGTCTTTATGCCTTGTACAATTCGCTCAGCATTTGGAGCAACAGTCGATAAGACTTGATATTGCTTTGTCATTAAGGATTAAGCTTTATCTTCAGCTATTTTTACACGAATCCCAAGACCTTTGAGTTTTAATGTATTTAGCCCTTTTACGGCTTTAATCGCTTCGCGTGGATTTGGCATTTCAACAAAACCAAAACCTTTGGATTTACCAGTCTCAGCATCTTTGACTACAACACAAGAATCGACTTTGCCATAAGCTTTGAATAAGTCGAGGATTTCTGCGTCTGTCACCAAACGATCTAAATTGCGAACTAAAATTTTCATGTTAAAACCTAGAGATGATTCACCATGAAGTGAATCAAAAGAAATGAATCACTCTAGTTTAATCGAAATCTATGCCAAAACCTAAATTGATTGTGCTTGAGCGAGCACGATTCGTTTGCCCATATGCACGAGGAATGTCACGATGAATTTGAATGTCCACTAAATGTTGAGGTAAATCATTTAGAAAGTAGCTTTCTATTTTTCTACCCAATTCATCATACTGATCTTGTGACCATAAATTTAAATTTTGTTTGGTTAAAATCAACTCATTTTCTGCACGCGTCAATGCGACATACAAAACACGCCTCTCCTCTTCGACATCATCAAAATCCCCCTGCGCCCGTGCATGTGGATATTGATTTGGAGATACATGTGGAACATAACAAACCTTTTGTTCAGCTCCTTTTGCAGAGTGAATCGTAATCAAAGTCACTAAGTCTTGATCGGGTGTCTTATCAATTTCTGATATCGAAATTGGGTCAAGTACATATTCTTCTAAAAATTCACCAAGTGAATGATGCTTACGTGCTAATTGTTTCACCAAATCAAAATCTTTGACTCTGCGTGACCAATCTTTGGTTTTGTAGTTATTTTCTAATTGCTCATTTAAAGCATCCAAAGCTAAGCCGATACAAGCTTCTACATGCTGCTGTAATACATCTAATTGCATCAAGATCAAAATCGCTTTTTGTGGCACTTTGCCATGTCGTTCTAATCGCTGACAACGTGCTTCGATATCAGGCAACTGAATGAGCTCTTGCGCTAATTTACTTGCCCCAACATCACCTACACCATCCCAAAGCGTCAAAAAGCGCATCCAAGCTAAATCATCCTGTGGATTGACACTGACGCGAAGCAAACTTAAAACATCTTTGACATGAGCGGATTCAAGCAACTTTACGCCACCGATAAATCGATAAGGAATATTCGCCGCAATCAAAGCCCCTTCCAAATACCGCCCGCTAAAACCTGAACGTAATAGAATCATATGCTCTGCCCAAGCAGCACCCTGCGAATGCCGTTGATTTAGATCTTGAACAATCCAATTGGCTTCTTCAAACTCATTACTCAGGATATGCAATTGTGGTTTTAAACCCTTTCCTCGATAGGCTTGTAAATGCTTGTCATAATCAATTTGGCTTTGCTCAAGTAACCAATTGGATAAATCTAAAATACCTTGGGTCGAACGATAATTCATTTCTAAAGTCAACACTTCAGCATCTGGTACACGCTCTTTAAAGTGATGAATATTTTCAAAATCTGCACCACGAAAACCATAAATAGATTGAGCATCATCACCAACACAGAATAATTTCACCTTACCTACCAAAGGCTGCAATAAAGCCCATTGCAGTGGATTAGTATCCTGCATTTCATCGACTAACAATGCTGAACAGAAACCCGTCACCCACTTCACCAACTCAGGTGAGTTTTGTAAATGCACCGCCACAATCGAAAGAATGTCGTCATAATCGAGGAAATTACGCTCTTGCTTGCGCTGCTCATAGGCTTTCATCAACTCGGCGATTTGCGACTTATACTCTACAGCTTGCGGTAATTGCTCGAATAAAGCATCAGATAATTTGGTTTTCGTGTTCCGTGCATAAGAATATAAATCACATAATTCAGCAGCTTTTGGCAACACATTACCTTTATCCTTACCACGCAATAAGCGGAACATCAGCAATTGATCATCTCGATCAATGATACTGAATTGTGTCAAACCAAAAGCGCGTGGATTACGGCGCAAAAGATACATACAAAAGGTATGAAATGTTGAGGCACGTAAACCTTTGGATTGTGCCCCCATATGTTGTTCAACTCGCGTAACAATCTCACTGGCAGCTCGCCGAGTAAACGTTAAAATTTGGATCTGCTGTGCAGGTAAACCTTGATCAATTAAATATGCTGCTCTAGCTACAATCGTTTTGGTTTTTCCACAACCCGCCCCTGCTAAAACTAAACAGTTATGCGCAATCGTAGTGGCTGCTTGTTTTTGTTGAGGGTTGAGTTCATCAATTAGCTTGGCGAGCGTCATAAAATTGGTCAATCAGAAATGAAGTGCTATTTTAGCAGACTAAAACTGCATCGCGGTTTTCTACTACCAAAACAAAAAGAGCATGTATCAACATGCTCTCAATATTTCAATAATTGTCGAATGTTAAATCACAGTTGAACTGTGTGGGAGCTGTTTGATTGCACTTGCAAAAGTTAAATAATTAATCCCTTGAAAAAGGATATCAATCGCGAGAAACATACCAAGTACCCAAAATGGTGAATCAGGTGACGATAGAATGAGAATACCTGTTAAAAGTGTTAATACACCAGAAAACAACACCCATCCCCAACCTGAGATCGGTCTTAAAATAAAGGCATTAACACTACGTATAATTCCAGCAATAATCAATGCGATTGCCAATAAATTGGTCAAAACCACTGCTGTAATCACGGGCGTAGTAAAAGCGAAATAACCAGCTGCAATATACAAAACGCCGAATAATGCCCACAACCACCGTGTCCCACCCTGAAAGACCATAAATGCAGCGATAAAATGTAAAATACCGCCGAGCATCATAAGGACACCAAAAAGAAGGACCGCTGATAATGTTGCAAAAGGCAGTGCAGCTAAAAGAACTAAACCAAAAATAACCAATAAGACACCTAATAACAGATACCATTTACGATCAGCGTGTAGCTGATTGCGAATCAGATCGTTACCCACCGTTTTCATCATTATTTACTCTTTTATCATCAATGTTATAGCTCTATTTTGAGCGTGTTCCATACACGATATTGTATAAAGCATGTTGAGAAATAATGACCGAATGTCAGGAAATCACGCTTTTTATTACATTGATCTTTTTATTTGATTGGTATGGATAAGTCAGAACTTATCCACAGATTATTGAACCCATCCTATCTCTTTTGCTGTGAGCAGACTAATAACTGTTTGTTCTAAATCATCAGGCATTTTACTTTTTTGCTCTGATAAAGGGATTCTCCCCCCCATAATTTCGGCTTCAGTTTGAGGATATAGGGGTCTTTTCTCGTATTGAGCATAGCCAATTGGAAAAAGTGGTTCGCCATTGGCTAAATTATATTTATCCGTAGCACCAAAACCATGAAGCAACTCATGTACGAGCACAACATTATTCTGTCTTTCTTGCTTATGAGCTGCGAATAAATTGACTGAACCAATACGACCTCGCTCAAGCGCAGTAGAGTGTTTTAACTCTTTTGTATTTTTTGGATCATAATAATTCAAATACAAAGTTAAACTTGGAGAACCATCTATTGATTCATGTTGTTTCCAAGCATAGAAACGAAACTTTAAACTCCACAATATATTATTGATAACACTTAGTTGTTCAGGTGTCTTAGGTGGTATTTGTTGTAATTCACGTCCTATCTGAACCATAAAATAACTGCTTTTCCCACGATATTGTTGACTATTTTTTTCTAAATACTGTTTGACCTCATAGAAATCATCTAGCTGTAATTCTTGGATATATTTTTGAGTAGAGGGTAAGCCATCAGCATTGATGGGATGTAGCAGAATATTGATCGGTTGGTTCCAGTCTTGGTTTTGATCACGATACGCATTAATTGCTACAATCAATAAAACAACTAAAAGACATGCAACCCTAATATTTTTCCACATTGAAGCTCTATTTCTGTTCGCCTGTTGTCGTGCCATTTTTTTTCTTCTTTTTTAAATACATTTGACTATCTTCTATCTTAGTTTCAAATAAATTTAACATTTTTATTAAACCAGATAATTTTGCACGACCATAATTTCTAGAGTCAAAATCAGGTTTAACTGCTGTAATATATTGTCCAACTATTGATAAATTAGCCCATCCATTATCTTCTGTATTATCTTTCACAGCTTTATAAATTAAATTTAGTGTTGCTCTATCAATAACAGAAGTATCTCGCTTATCATCAGAGTTGATTGTTGTCTCACTAAGAACAGTCTCATCTTTTTGAACAGCATTTTGTTTATTATTTTGTTTAACAGTTAGATCATTAGGTTCGAAATTAGGTTCAATATTACTAACAACTCGTTCTTGCTCTTCAATTAAATTTTCTACATAAATAAATTTATCGCAGGCGCGAATAAATGCTTCAGGTGTTTTACTACGTCCAAAACCATAAACAATTAAACCACTTTCTCGAATTCTTGAAGCTAATGGAGTAAAATCACTATCACTGGATACAATGCAAAAACCATCTAGTGCACCACTATAAAGTAAATCCATC